>Ga0326728_10000147_pt1 | contig 289649 bp, 255 predicted proteins | sample MB3enrmetagenome_FD_207602 | JGI IMG/M metagenome (GOLD analysis project Ga0326728, IMG submission 207602) | Lab enriched peat soil microbial communities from McLean, Ithaca, NY, United States - MB31MN | ecosystem: Environmental > Terrestrial > Soil > Wetlands > Peat | place: USA: New York...
CGCCGATTTTACGCCAGCCCGCGGCTGCCTTGGTCCCCCCCCACCAAGGCAGCCATCTCTCTTCTCCTCCTCTCGCTCAAACATCTCAACTCCACAGGGGGGATACGATGTACCAGGGCAATTCCAGAATTTTGACCGGCTTGCCTTATTCCGCTAATATTAACAAAGTGGAGATGGTTCCTAACGGAACCTACATCTAAGGTGATGTTACGCTTTCAAACCGCCGGCGAATCGCATGGGCAAGCCCTGGTGGCGATCCTCTCCGGAATTCCTGCGGGCTTGTGTGTGGATTTCAATTACATCAACAGAGAACTCAAGCGGCGTCAGGGCGGCTACGGGCGCGGGGGGCGGATGAAAATCGAATCGGATACCGCCCAGTTTCTTTCCGGCGTTCGCCACGGCCGGACCATCGGTTCGCCCATTACCATGCTGGTCTCAAATCATGACTGGGAGAACTGGAAAGAGGCCCTGGCGGTCGAAGACCGGCCAGAAACGCGAGCGAAGCACAAGCCCCTCACCCGTCCTCGTCCCGGGCATGCCGACTTGGCGGGATGCCTGAAATACAACTTTCCCGAGGCACGTTACGTGCTCGAGAGAGCGAGTGCGCGCGAAACAGCGGCGCGGGTGGCCGCGGGCGCTGTGGCCAAGCTCTTCCTCAAAGAATTCGGCGTCGAGGTTGCCAGCCATGTAATTGCGGTGGGAACAGTGGCCCTCGAGAATGAGTCGGTTTCGTTTCAAAAGGTACTGGCATTGCGCACGGCGGAGGAGATAGTGCTGGGATGTGTAGACCCGGCGGTGGAAACGCGCATGAAGGAAGAAGTGGACAAGGCACTGGAAGCCCGGGACACCGTAGGAGGTACTTTCGAGGTTATTGCCCATGGCGTGCCGCCGGGTCTCGGCTCATGCGCGCAGTGGGATGAACGCCTGGACGGGCAATTGGCGCAGGCGGTGGTGTCCATCCAGGCGGTCAAGGGGGTTGAAATCGGTGGTGGGATTGAGGCGGCGGCCCGTCCAGGCTCCGGAGTCCACGACGAAATCGGATACGACCGGGAGAAATCCCGGTTCACACGCAAATCGAACCATGCGGGAGGGCTGGAGGGCGGAATATCCAATGGGGAAGACATCGTCGTGCGGGGCTATGTGAAGCCCATTTCGACGCTACGGCGCCCCCTCGAGTCGGTCGACTTTGAGACCAAGGAGTCTGTGAAGGCAGCGTACGAGAGGTCTGACGTGTGCGTAGTGCCCGCTGCCGGTGTTGTGGGCGAAGCCATGGTGGCGTTAACGATTAGCCGGTCATTCCTGGAGAAATTCGGGGGTGACTCGATGGGGGAAACCCAGCGGAATTATCAGGCTTATATGGAGCAAGTGAGACAGTTCTAATGATTTATCCGATTGTCAAGTACGGGCAAGCGGTTCTGGAGAAGCCTGGGGCAGCAGTAGCCCAATTTGACGGAAGTCTGGAGAAGCTGGTGGCGGATATGTTCGAGACCATGTATGCCGCCAATGGCGTCGGGCTTGCCGCGCCACAGATTGGCCTCTCTTTGAAACTCTGCGTGATTGACGTTTCTTGCGGCAAGGATCCTAGTGCGAGATTGGTGCTCGCCAATCCCGAGATCATTGCCACAGAGGGCGAGCAGGCGGAAGAAGAAGGCTGCCTGAGCTTCCCGGATTTCCGCGCTAAAACGACGCGTCCGTTGCGTGCCACAGTTCGCGCCCAGGACCTCAGGGGAGAGGAATTGATCCTTTCCGGCGAGGGCTTGCTGGCGCGGGCTTTTTGCCACGAAGCCGAGCACCTGAAAGGAAAGCTTTTCATTTCTCATCTGAGCAGGCTGAAGCGTGACTCCATCAAGCGCCAGATTCGGAAGATGGCCAAGGCGGGAGAATGGTGAAGAAGCAGTGGTCAGTAATCAGTTTTCAGTTATCAGTAAGCCGTGCTCCTGCTCATGGGGTCTGGTGCTCCTACTGAGAACTGAAAACTGACGACTGATAACTGGTTTACATGAAGTTGATTTTCTGTGGCACTCCCCAATTCGCCGTTCCCACCCTCGAAAGGCTGATCGCGGACAAGCATGATATTGAATTGGTAATGACAAACCCCGACGAGCCCAGCGGTCGGGGTTACGAGGTGAAGCGGTCCCCGGTGAAGCGGGCGGCTCTCGAAGCGGGCCTGGATGTTTTCCAACCGCTGAAGCTCAAGGAAGAGTCCACGGCCGGGTTCCTGTCAAATTTCGGCCCCGATCTGATTGTGGTGGTCGCCTACGGGCATATCATCCCGAAATGGATGATCGAGCTTCCGAAACATGGCTGCGTAAACCTGCATGCGTCGCTTCTGCCCAAGTATCGCGGAGCGGCGCCGATTCAATGGGCAATTATCCGGGGAGAATCCATAACCGGCGTCACCACCATGAAAATCGATGAAGGGCTTGACACCGGCGATATTCTCCTGAAAGAGGAAGTCCCGATTCGGGAGGAGGACACCACGGAGACACTCTCCGAGCGTTTGAGCGGCGTGGGAGCGAATTTGATGGCAGAAACCCTGACGAAGCTTATGAGGGGCGAGATTCAACCCCAAAGGCAGGATCATCCCCAGGCCACCTTCGCTCCGATTTTGAAAAAAGAGGATGGCCAAATCTCCTGGAGCCTTCGGGCGGAGGAAATCGGGTGCCGCGTGCGTGGACTCAGGCCATGGCCCGGGGCTTACACAAGCTTTCGGTCCAAGAACCTCCACATCTGGTCGGCCGCTCCCGTCATGGGTCGGGCTGAGCCGGAACATGAGCCGGGCACGCTTCTGCCCGAGCGCGGGACTTTGCGCGTGGTGTGCGGCTTGGGCACGGCCTTGGATGTCTTCGAGCTTCAGCTCGAAGGCCGAAAGCGCCTGCCGGCCCGGGATTTCCTAAACGGTATGCGCCCTTCGCCGGGCGAGAGGTTTGGGGGCTAGCCAGAATAACCGAGGCTGCTTTTGCCTATTTCACCTGCCCGATTAACTGCCTATCAAATCCTCCAGCGCGTAGAAGCGGGTCGAGGGTTTGCCGTGGACCTGCTTCAAACCCAGGCAGTGGCTGCGTTAAAGGAAGCGGACCGGCGGCTGGCGACCGAACTCGTGATGGGCGTTTTGCGTTGGCGCGGGGAGTTGGACTTCCAGCTTGGAGAGATTTCTGGAAGGCCCGTGGAGCGCCTAGACCCCGAAGTGGCAACGATACTGCGCTTGGGGATTTATCAGATTCAGTTCCTCGAAAGAGTTCCGAAGGCAGCGACGGTCAACGAAGCAGTCGAGATGGCGAAAGCTGCGCACAAGCGGTCAGCGGCAGGATTCGTGAATGCGGTGTTGCGCAAATGCCCGCCGGGCAAAGGAGCAGTGAGACTTGAGCGGTTCGATGCCCTGGACGAAGCAGCGCGGGCAAGCGTGCGGCGCGCGACACCCGCGTGGTTGCTCGTACGGTGGGCGGCCGCGAGAGTCCGTGGTCCGTTGTCCGTAGTCCGTTGCAAGGAGCAACTGACGCCGGACAGCAGGCGACGGAGCGCCCCTGGCAACGATGAACTGACAACTGACAACGGACCACGGACGGCAGACGCGGATCTGGCCTTGCGCTTGGCCTGGGCGAGCACCCAAGTCCCTTCCACCGTACTTCGCGTAGTCGACCTCTCAAAAGACGTTCCACGGCTGCGCAAGGAGTTGGCGGCGGAAGGGATAAGGACCAGGCCAGGGAGATTCTCGGCTCGAGCTTTGGTGGTTGAATCAGGGAACGTGCAGGCGTCGCAAGCTCTGAGGCAAGGCCGGGTGGTGATTCAGGATGAGGCCTCACAGCTTATTGTAGAGCTTCTCATGCCACTGGCGGGACAGCGAGTTCTTGATTTGTGCGCCGCACCGGGAATCAAGGCAGGGCAAATCGCCCAAAGGCTTGGGAGTGGAACCCTCGTGACCGGCGACCGGAGCGCCGCGCGTCTTCGCACGATGGCTAGGCTGCTTCCGGATTGGCTGCCAAAAGAGGTCCGGTGGCTGCCCATTCAGCTCGATGCGACTGAAGATCTTCCCTTTGGCTGCCAGTTTGAGCGCGTTCTTCTGGACGCGCCTTGTTCGGGCACCGGAACACTGGCGCGCAATCCGGAGATCAAATGGCGGCTTCAACAGGCTGACTTGAAACGCTTGGCCGAGGCTCAGGTTAGAATGCTCAAGAGCGCGCTTGCCTCTCTCTCTCCGGCGGGGAGATTGGTTTATGCCACGTGCTCGCTCGAGCCGGAGGAAAACGAAGGCGTCGTAGAACGCGTACTCGAAGAATTGCCGAACTACCAACTCGTTCCTCGTGCAGAGCTCGTAGCCTCCTACTCTGCGCTCAGTCCGCTCTTCGATCCTCAGGGGTACTTGCGCACTCGCCCTGATTTGCACACAATGGACGGCTTCTTTGCGGCGGTCATCGTGAGGAAGCGTCAGCCGGAGGCGGAGAGAACACACCCTGGGCTCGGAGGAGACCTGCCATGACACACAAGAATACGCAACATGCATTCGCGGTTCGTTCTTGGGCGCTCCACACGATGATGGAAATAGCCGCTTTAACCCTCGTTCCCTTTTCCCTCAGCGCGCAGACTCTCGTGATCGAGACATTTCAGCGCGATCCCAAACAAGCCATCGATGAGTCTTACTCGCAGCTCATCAGGAAGTACACCACCGCGCCGGCCTTGAATTCGCCGCTTACGGATTACCTTCCGGCGTCCAGTTCTGTTCCCACGCCCGCGAAAGTTCTGGGGGATGTGGCCGGGGCGCCCGACGTTCTGCCCTATGCGGAGGAGATTTATCGTTATTTTCGATTGCTGGCGGCAGCCAGCCCGCGGGTCAAGGTCTTCACGATCGGCCCTACCGAGGAAGGACGCGAGATGATTGCCGTGGCGGTGTCCGATGCCGCGCTGCTTAGTCAAGCCAAAGAAAACGGCGCGCGCCTGGCGCAGCTTGCCGATCCCAGGAGCCTGCAACTGGATGACGCGAAGGCGCAGGCCCTGATCAGCCAATCGTTTCCGGTTTACTACATCACCGGCGCCATCCATTCGCCGGAGACCGGCGCGCCCACCGCACTGATGGAATTGGCTTACCGGCTGGCGGTGGACAACGCCCCCTACGTGCAATACATTCGCTCTCACTTGATCACGCTGATCACACCGGTGGTGGAAGTCGATGGGCGTGACCGCATGGTAGACGTTTACAAGTGGCATAAAGCGCATCCTGGCCAGAACTGGCCGCGCCTGATCTACTGGGGCCACTATGTTGCCCACGACAACAACCGCGATGCTATGGCCATGACGCTCGAGCTCACCAAGAACGTTCTGAACACCTATCTCGACTGGCATGCCCAGGTCCTTCACGACCTGCACGAGTCCGTGCCGTTTCTCTATGACAACACGGTGGGTGACGGACCTTACAATTCCTGGATCGATCCCATCCTGACGGACGAGTGGTCGATGCTCGCTTCCGACAACATGGCGCGCATGCAAAATTTTGGCATGCCGGGCGCCTTCACCCACGGAAACTTCGATACCTGGAGCCCTGGCTACTTGATGTTCCTGGCCGGTATGCATAACGGCATCAGCCGCCTGTACGAGACTTTCGGCAACGGCGGCGCCGACACCGAGAAGCGTGTGTTATCGCCGGGTGAATATGCGCGCACATGGTACCGGCCCAATCCGCCCTACCCCACGGTAATGTGGTCCCAGCGCGACAACAATAACTATGAAGAAACTGCGTTGCTTTCCACCCTCTTCTACTTTGCGCATAACGCCAGGCTTTTCCTGAACAATTTCTACTTGAAGAGCAAGCGCTCGGTGGAGAAGCCTCGCAATGAGGGGCCTGCCGCTTACGTTCTGGCGCAGGATGACCGGTCATGGAATCGACAGATGCAGTTGTTGAAAGTGCTGGCGTTACAGCGCGTCGAGATACAACGCCTGACCCAAACGGCAACGGTAGCCCTGCCTCCGCCTTCCCGCAAGGCGGGAGAGGAGCCCAAGCCGGGAACTCCGCCACCACCTTCCTCCCAAACGTTCCCGGCCGGCAGCTTCGTCATTCGGATGGACCAGCCGTTCTCGCGCGTGGCAGATGCGCTGCTTGATCGCCAGTTTTGGTCGCCCGATGACCCGCAGAAGCGCCCTTACGACGATACCGGCTGGTCTTTCGGAGACCTTTTCAACGCCCAGGTGTCACGCGTCACCGACACCCACATCCTTTCCGCGCCCATGTCCCCGGTCCCTGATCTCAGCCAAATCGCGGCGGCCGAAGTCGGATCAGGACCTTTCTATGTCGTGAATAACTCGGCTCAGGTCAGTCTAGCTTCGCTGGTCTATGCTTTGCAGGGCTCCGCGGATGTCTCTATCTGCGAAGAAAACTTCGAAAGTGATGGGCACAAATTCGCAGCCGGTTCGCTTATCATCGGCGGCACGGACGCATCAAAACTGAAGCCTTTGCTACAGCAATTCGATCTGGCTGCCGTCAGTATTGCCCGCCGGCCATCCGTAAAGGTTCATGCTGCCGCCGCTCCCCGCATTGCTTTCATGCACACCTGGCTTTCCACGCAAGCGGAAGGCTGGTGGCGCATGGCGTTCGATAAGCTGCACGTGCCATTTGCTTACATCAGTACCCAAGCTGTATCAAGAGAGGCGGATCTGCGCTCGAAATACGATGTCCTTGTCTTTGCGCCGGTGGGGTACACATCTGCTCAGGGAATTGTGGACGGCCTGCCTATGTGGGGAAATGCGTTGCCTTGGCAAACCAGCGCGCTCACTCCGAACCTGGGAAAACTGGACTCGACCGAAGACATGCGCCCTGGCTTGGGCGAAGTGGGTGTGGCCCACCTAAAAGACTTCGTGCAACACGGCGGCTTGCTGATTACCTCGGAAGACACCGCCCAGTTCGCCATTGAGGAGGGCATGACGCCGGGGGTCTTTGTGGCGCCGCGAAAAACCCTCAAAGTTGACGGCAGCGTTTTGAATTCCGCGCTGGTGGATAACAAGCGCCCAGTCGCCTATGGCTATGACGGCGCGATACCTCTGTATAGCTCTGATGGTTTGGCTTTCACTGTGAGTAATCTCAGCGTGAACCGCGCTATCCTCACCGCCAAGGAATACAGGCGCCCCACGGGCCGTGGCGGTCCGGATGAAGAGGATACTCCCCAAGGCCGGCCCGTTGAGAAAGCTGCTCCCTTGCCGGCTCCCAAAGCCTGGGAAGCCACTCCCCTCAATGAAGAACAGGAACGTAACAACCCATTCTTGATACCAGCCGAATACCGGCCTCAGGTCGTTTTACGTTATGCGGCCATGAAAGAGTTGCTTTTATCGGGTCTGCTCGAAAATGGTGATGTTTTGGCCGAGCGTCCAGTTGTCGTCCTGGCTCACTTCGGTAAGGGAGCTGTGCTGCTCTTCGCCAACAATCCGATGTACCGGGGGGAGACAATCGGCTCCTACGCGCTGGTCTTCGACTCCATCATCAACTTCGATCATTTGAATTAAGGTAAAGGAGGAGTAACATTGCTGAAACATAAGGTACATTTTTCAATGCTATTTTTGCTGGCCTTGGTGGCCTCTGTCCCCCAAATCGGCTTTGCCCGTCCCGCCAGGAAAGGTAAGTTGCTTTACATGACCCTGACCAAGGGATTTCACCACCAAAGCGTGGAGTTATCCAAGCAGATTGTGAAGGAAATTGGAGAGAAGTCAGGTGCATTTGACACCACCGTAACCGAAGATGTCGGCGCATTCACCAAAGGGAATCTGAACAATTACGACGCGGTTATGTTCAACACCACAGGAGAATTGCCCATGACCGACGAAGAGAAGAGTGCCCTGGTGGATTTCATTCGCTCCGGGCATGGGTTCGTAGGCGTTCACAGTGCCACCGACACTTTCTATACCTGGGCCACTTATGGCGACATCATTGGGGGATGGTTCAATAATCATCCCTGGCACCAATTGGTGACCATCGACGTGGTGGACCCCAAAAGCAAGCTGGTGAGTTTTCTCGGAGACTCTTTCCAAATCAACGACGAGATCTATCAGATCAGCGACTTCAAAGCCGAAACCTCGCATGTTCTTTTGCAGCTTGATCCGAAGTCCGTCGACACCCAGAAAGAGGGCGCGCGTATCAGATATTACGGGTGGCCGGTGGCCTGGACGCGCATGTTCGGGAAGGGCCGAGTTTATTACAACAGCCTAGGCCACGAGGAAGCCGTGTGGAAGGACTCGCGATATCAGGAGATGCTCCTGAACGGCCTTCGTTGGGTCATGAAAGAAATGAACTGACTTGTGCAAAGGACTGACAAGGACGAAAATCATCTAGGGGCCGAACGACGGAGGATGCGTTTTCCCCCGTGTTCATAGGGGTTCGGCACGAAAAATCGTCCCCGGCCGCATTTCGGATGCGATTTTACGGCGGGAGGTGAGGGAAAGCAATGAGACGGCGGGCCATCGAATGGTCAGGGGTGTGGCTGACGCTCGCCTTAATCGCTGCGAGCTGTGGTCAAACACGCAATGAGCCGAATGCCGGAGCACCGCCCCCACTGAAGGTTGAGCGCGCAGATGACCCGAATATCTTTCAGGTTGATCATCCCGATCAGTTCCCGTTGACAGCGGCAGTCGAGCACGTCACGACCTCGCAACTGAAGGCCACTGCAACGGTCAATCCGGACGTTTCCAGGAGCGTACCTGTTATTTCGTTAGCCACAGGGCGGGTTGTCGAGATCAAAGCGCGCCTCGGGGACACAGTTGAGAAGGGGCAAGTGCTGTTACGGCTGCAAAGCGCAGATATTGCGGCGGCGTTTTCCGATTACCAAAAAGCTGTGGCCGACGAGCAACTCGCGCACACGCAGCTCGAGCGAGCGCGGCTCCTTTATGGCAGGGGTGCCATCTCCCTGAACGATCTTCAGGTGACGCAAGATACAGAAGCCAAGGCGGCGGTGGACGTAAAGACCGCCGCCGACAAACTTCGTGTGCTAGGCAATACCAACCTTGATCAGCCCTCACCGATCGTCGATATCCGCGCTCCAATTTCGGGAGTTATCACTGACCAGCAGGTTACCAACGCGGCCGGCGTGCAAGGCCTCAGCTCTCCAAATCCGTTCACAATCTCCGACCTGAGTCACGTCTGGATTCTGTGCGACGTGTACGAAAACGATCTTGCCACGGTGCGCGTTGGGGACAAAGCGGACATTCGTCTCAACGCCTATCCCGAAAAAAACTTCACGGGCGTCGTTAGCAATATTGGCCCGATTCTCGACCCCAATCTCCGCACTGCAAAAGTACGGATCGAAGTACGGAATCCCGGCTTGATGCGCCCCGGTATGTTTGCCACCGCCACTTTCCACGGCCAAGAAAAGGAGAAATACGCAGCCGTTCCCGCCACCGCAATCTTGCATTTGCACGACCACGATTGGGTTTACGTGCCCGCCGGCGGCAATAAATTTCGGCGTGTGGAAGTGAAAGCCGGCGAAATGCTGACCGGCAACGTGCAGACGGTTCGATCGGGAATAGCGCCCGGCCAACAAGTGGTTGCCAACGCCCTCGAATTCCAGAATACGGTGCAGCAGTGATCATTCGTTCTTTGGTCGATTTTGCCATCGACAACCGTTTCGTCGTTCTCGCCGTGGCGGCCTTCCTGTTCGTGTGGGGAATCATCTCGTTTAAGAGGTTGCCGGTCGAAGCCTATCCCGATGTCGCAAACACGTGGGTGCAGGTAATTACGCAGTGGCCGGGACGCGCCGCCGAAGAGGTCGAGCAACAAATCTCCATCCCGATCGAAATTCAGATGAACGGACTCCCCTATCTTATCCACGTGCGCTCAGCCTCATTGGCGGGTCTGTCGGTGGTCAACCTCATTTTCGACGATGAGTCGAACAACGATTGGGACCGGCAGAAAGTTCTCGAGCGTCTTGCCATGGTGACGCTACCCCCCAATGTTTCAGCACAAATCGGGCCCGATTACAGCCCGGTCGGCCAAGTCTATTGGTACACGGTGAAGAGCACGAACCCCAATTACGACCTCATGGAGCTCAAGTCGCTTCAGGACTGGTTGATCAGCAAGTACATGAAGACGGCGCCCGATGTGGTAGACGACTCCTCTTTTGGCGGCCTTACCAAGGAGTATCAAATCCGCGTCGACCCCGACAAGTTGGTTTCCTACGGTTTGAGCCTTGCTCAGGTCGAACAACAACTCCTGAACGCCAACGCTAATAGCGGGGGCAGCTTTATCGAACAGGGTTTACAGCAGATCAATGTTCGCGAAGTGGGATTGGTCCAACACGTCGACGACATTGAAAAGACGGTCATCAAAACGCAGAAAGGCACCCCTATTCGAGTTGGGGACATTGCGCTCGTCACTCAGGGACCGAAGATTCGCCTCGGCCAGATTGGCAAGGCGATTCATCGCGAGGATGGCGTCGTGGTTGACAACAACGACGTGGTCGAGGGCATCGTATTCATGCGTAAAGGCGCCAGTACCCAGACCACGATGGCCGGCATCCACGCCGCCGTCGACAAAATCAATAACTACATCCTGCCCCCGGGCGTGAAGATCGTCCCTTACCTGGACCGCGACGACTTGGTGCACTATACGACGCACACCGTGCTCCACAATCTTGCCGAGGGCATGATTCTGGTAATCATCATTCTGTTTATTTTCCTCGGCAATATCCGCGGCGCGCTCATCGTCTCCATCACCATTCCATTTGCCTTGTTGTTTGCTTCCATTTGCCTCGATCTGCGGCACATTTCCGCCAACCTGCTTTCCCTCGGAGCGTTGGATTTCGGCATGATCGTGGATGGCGCGGTGGTGATGATTGAGAATATCGTCCGCCATCTCAGCCGCCCCGGGTCGGAACACGCCAGACCCATTGACCAGATCCGCGACGCCGCGCATGAAGTGCAGCGCCCTGTTTTCTACGCCATTGCCATCATCATCACCGCCTATATGCCCATCTTCACTTTGCAACGAGTGGAAGGAAAATTGTTCAAGCCCATGGCGTGGACCGTGGCCTTTGCCTTGCTTGGGGCGTTGATGTTTTCCATGCTCGCTGCTCCGGCGCTGGCCAGTCTTTTTTTCCGTTCTGGAGTGAAAGAATGGAAGAACCCCCTGATGGTCTGGTTAACAGCCCGTTACCGAAAGGGTTTGACTTGGGCGATCCGCCACCGCAGGGTAACCGTGGGATCAGGCGTTGTGCTGTTTTTGCTCACCCTATTCTTGGCTTTCGGCGGAGTGATTGGATCGGAATTTCTCCCTCACTTGGATGAGGGCGCGATTTGGGTGCGGGGCACGCTGGCTCCCAGTACAGGACCTACTGAAAGCGCACGTGTCGCGGAGAGAGCCCGCCAAGTGCTTTGCTCCTTTCCTGAGGTTCCGCAAGTGGTTAACCAGATCGGGCGCCCGGACGATGGGACGGACACCACAGGTTTCTTTGATATGGAGTTCTTCGTTGACCTTTTGCCGAAGAAAAAATGGCGTCCCGTCTTCCATCGCGACAAGGACAAGCTGATTGCGGCCATGGACCACGAGCTTGAGAAAATACCGGGAGTTCTCTGGGGTTTCTCTCAGCCCATCGCCGACAACCTGGAGGAAGCCGTCAGCGGGGTGAAAGGCGCACTCGCGGTGAAAATCTATGGAGATGACCTCAGGACACTGGAAGCGAAAGGAGATCAGATTGTCGAGGTCATGCGAGGCATTCGGGGTGTCGAGGATCTCGGTTTGTTTCGCGTTCTTGGCCAGCCCAACCTGAATTTCGAGGTGGACCGCGAGCAGGCCGCACGTTTCGGGGTCAATGTCTCCGACGTCCAAGATGCGATCCAAACGGCGGTGGGAGGTAATGCCCTTAGCCAGGTGCTGATTGGAGAACAACGGTATGACCTAATGCTGAGGTATCTGCCGGAGTACCGCGACACCAAGGAGGCGATTGAAAAAATCCGACTGCTTTCGCCTACCGGGGAGCGGGTCTCGCTGGCCCAGTTGACGAAGGTGAGCGAGACGGATGGCGGCTCGGAGATTTACCGCGAAGCCAATTCACGCTACGTGGCGGTGAAATTCAGCGTGCGGGGAAGGGATCTAGGGAGCACTGTCCAAGAAGCCATCCGGAAGGTCAGCGCCGCCGTGAAACTCCCGCCGGGTTACAACATTGACTGGGCCGGTGAGTATGAAAGCCAGAGGCGCTCGCAGCGTCGGCTAATGATGGTCGTTCCGATCACGATCGTGGCGATCTTCATCATTCTGTACAATATGTTTTTGTCCGTCAAATGGGCGCTTCTGGTTCAAACGAACCTGGCTCTGGCTCCCTTGGGAGGCCTTCTGGCCTTGCTCGTCACTCATACAAATCTCAGCGTCTCCTCGGGTATCGGTTTTCTCGCGCTCTTTGGGGTCTCGGTGCAGACCGGCGTCATCATGGTCGAATACATCAACCAGCTTCGGGCCAGAGGATATACGACAGAGCAGTCGGCGGTGGAAGGCGCGGTCCTGCGGCTTCGACCCATTATGATGACCATGCTCGTCGCCACTCTGGGCTTGCTTCCCGCCGCCCTCTCGCACGATATCGGATCCGATTCACAGCGCCCTTTCGCCATCGTGATCGTTGGAGGCTTGATTTCCGACCTCCTGTTGAGCATCTTTCTCTTGCCCACCCTTTATACTCTGTTTGCGCGGAAAGGGGACCAGCTTCCCGAGGCTGACATGGAGAAGCAGGTGTAGCGACGGCTTGGTATGCAGGAATTCCGTGTTAGCTCGTTCCGTCTGAACGAGGCTTCATGGGGTTGGCAGCAACATAGACATTTTGTCCATTTTACTCACTGCCCGCTTTTTGCGTTGCCACACTGACTTTGCGCATACAGCCGCCGTGGTAGCTCGTAGGCTCCTGTGGAAAGGATTCGGGCCATGAAAAAAACTGAAGTCTGTCAACTCATTCGGGACATTGGCATCATACCCGCGATCAAGGTTTCTTCCGCTGAGGACGCCCACTTCGCCGTTGATGCGGTTATCAGCGGCGGCATCCCCATTGTGGAAATCACTATGACGGTGCCGGAAGCGGTTGAATTGATCACGCATCTTGTTCGTTACCACGGGGAAAAGATGATTGTCGGCGCTGGGACCGTATTGGACACTGAAATGGCCAGGCGGGCCATCGATGCGGGAGCAAGCTTTTTGACGGCGCCCGGGTTCGACTTCAGCATTGTGGAATTTGCGGCCCATGAAAACCTCGCGGTTCTGCCTGGCGGCCTGACACCCACGGAAGTGGTAACAGCCTGGAGAGTTGGCGCAGATTTCGTCAAAGTGTTCCCCTGCCCCCAGGAGGGCGGAGACAAGTACATTAAGGCGCTGAAGACGGCATTGCCGCAGATTCCCCTCATCGCAGCGGGAGGAGTGAATCAACAGACAGCAGCTAGTTTTATCCTAGCAGGAGCCACGGCCATCGGCGTAGGCACAGAGCTGATCCCGGCGGAGGCCATCGAGCTGCGCCAATCCGACCGAATTCGAGAACTGGCGCGTCGTTTTGTGGGTTTCGTGCAAGATGCGCGGGCTCGATTGGGGCCACGGAAAGAAAGTGCCCCTGGGACCAAGACTGATTTCTTAAAGCTTGATGAACGCCCTCGCGAACGGTAGAGTCCGACGGCGGTTCCCCATAGTGCTGTACTGGGCTGTCCCAATTACGGGCTCACGCGGGAGCTCAGAGCGGCTCTGTTGGTCAGCTGGTGGAGAGGCCTTCGGTTTTCTGCGACAATTTGTGGGGTACAGAAAAACGCGTGGCAGGAGTTCACGCATTCATGACCGGGAAGCGCGTAGCGGGGGGTTGGAGGTGGCTAGCCGCGCTTGGGGCGATGCTGCTTTTGGTTGCCACGGCCTCTCCCTACCTGTGCGGCCAAGACGGTTCGACGCCGGAGCAGGGCCAGAACTCGGCTAGTCCGACGCTGACGGACAGCCAGCTTTGGAACCTGCATATCCAGTCCACGGCTGGCGCTCAAGGGCACGCTTCTTTCCCTGCTGAATATACTGGCCTGAACAGCCTTACGCCCGGTGCCAGTGTCAGGGACACCGTGTCCGTGGACATGACGGGCGGCGTACGCTTGTGGCGCGGGGGAGAGTTTTTCGCGGACGTCCTCATCTGGCAAGGATACGGCCTGAGCAAGACGGAAGGCCTCGCGGGGTTTCCGAATGGCGAGGCGTATCGAGTCGGCAAGACTTATCCGGATGCCTATCTCTGCCGCGCTTTCCTTCGCGAGACGATCGGCTTTGGTGGGGAAAAGGAAGCCGCCGATGACGCGCCTTCGGAATTGCGCGGTACGCAGGACGTTCGGAGACTGACGTTTACAATAGGCCACCTCGCCGCCACAGACATTTTTGACCACAACGCCTACGCCAAGGACTCCCGATCCCAGTTCATGAATTGGACCTTGATAACTAATGGCGCCTGGGATTATCCGGCGGACTCCCTGGGGTTTACGAATGGCGCCACGGTCGAATTGAATAGCCGCGCATGGGCCGGGCGGCTGGGAATATTCCAGGTGTCGAAAGTCGCAAACGGAATTCGAATGGATTGGAACCTGGCCAAGGCCTGGTCCGCGGTGGCGGAGGTCGAAAGGCGATATTCACCTCGAGGACATGCGGGGGCTATACGCCTGCTCGCCTATGACGAGCATGCGCACATGGGAAACTATCAGGAGACCCTCAATAATCCGAGCCTCAAGGAGGATATCGCGCTAACAGCGGCGTACCGATATAAATACGGCTTTGGCCTCAACCTGGAGCAGGAAATCCGCAAGAATCTCGGCGCCTTCATGCGCCTGGGTTGGAGCGACGGCAAAAACCAGACGTGGGAGTTTACCGACGTGGACCGCACAGCCACGGCGGGGCTTAGCCTGAGGGGGACGTGGTGGCGCCGCCCACAGGACACGGTAGGCGTCGTCGCGGCCGTCAACGGCATCAGCGCCGCCCATCGGCAGTTCCTGGCGGCGGGCGGCCTCGGAATTACCGTCGGCGACGGCGCCCTCGATTACCGCTCGGAGCGGATCGTCGAAACCTATTACAACTGGAAGATCGCGAAACACTACTGGTTGACTCTGGATTACCAATTCGCTCAAAATCCGGCATATAACCACGTCCGCGGGCCTGTCGATCTCTTTGCCGTGCGGTTCCACACCGAGTTTTGAAAAGCAGAAGCCAGAAGTCAGAAGACAGGAGCCAGGAGCCAGGAGTCAGAAAACCCGCGCTAGGTTAGGAGGAAGAAGGCTATTCCGAATTCACCATTTACAATTTACTATTTGCAATTCACTATTACATTACCATGATTTACTTCAGTGAACTCGAACATCTCCCCATCTATGGCGTGAAGGGAGAATACCTGGGGCGGCTGGAAGACCTTTGTATTGCCCCCGGCCAGAATTCCCTGCGCGTGTCCTCTTATCTTGTCAAGAGCCCCAAGAAGGCTCTGATCTGCATCGCCCACGACCAGATGCAATCCCTCTCCGTGCGCGCCGGCCAGACCAGCGTGCCGCGCGATGAAGTGCGTTGCTATACTCCTGACGAGGGTCTGCTGAAGGTAAAAAAGGATATCCTGGACCAGCAGATTATTGATGTGAACAATCGCAAGGTGGTGCGGGTGAATGACGTCGACTTCGACATTCAACCCACCGATCACCACACGGAACTGCGCATTGTGGCGGTCAATGTGGGGCTGGCGGCGGCCCTGCGCAGGCTGTTGCAGGGCCTTATGGCCAAACATACCATCCGCATGATCACTAGCCTGTTTCCGACCAAGACCATTCCGTGGGAATTCGTCAACCTGATCGAGCCGGACCCTCAACGCCGGGTCAAGCTGCGTCTCTCTTACGACCGCGTGGCTGAGCTTCATCCTGCTGACATTGCAGACATCCTCGAGGGGTTAAGTCGCGAGGAGCAGAAGGCCGTTATCGAGGGCCTTGATGAAGAGACGGCTGCCCACGCCCTCTCTGAGATTCCCACCCGAATGCAAGCCGACTTGCTGGAAAGCATACCAGCCCAAAAGGCGGCGAATATCGTCGAGGAAATGTCTCCCGATGAGGCTGCTGACGTCTTGCAGGAGTTGTCTCCCGAGATTAAGGCGGAAGTGCTGGCGGATATGGGGAAAGAGGAGGCCAATGAGGTTCGCGAGTTACTGGGATTCGAGGAGAACACCGCTGGCGCGCTCATGACCACGGAATACGTGGTTGTGCATGAGTCCGCAGCGGTGGAAGGGGCTATAGCGGCTTTGAGGAGTTTCGAGGGGGCGATCGAGTCGGTGAACGTGATTTACCTTGTGGACGACCAGGTTGTCCTGACCGGGGCGGTCCCGGTCAGTCGCATTCTCCTTTCCGAAGCCAGCATGCCGCTCAAGGAGCTTGCGATAGATCCGCTGATCTCCGTTCCCTCTCACGCCGCTGCGAGTGCCGTGGTTGATCTCTTTTACAAATACAATTTGGTCTCCCTGCCCGTGGTGGATGACGGCGGGCATTTGATTGGTGTGGTCACGGCGGACGACGTCCTGGAAGTCGTCATTAGCAAGAGGCAATTCCGCTGAAAAGCTCTAGCAGCGCTCTCCCCGGCCCGCCGGGGCGGGCTGACCGCTGCACGATGTTCGAGGGCGCTCAGAGAGCGCCCCTACAGAGGACAATTTTCCGTGAATCGCGAACGGTGGCGCCACTTCCGCACACGATTGCTGATTTTCCTGGCCGTCCTGGGCCCTGGGATTATCACCGCCAACGTGGACAACGACTCGGGCGGCATTTACACCTACTCCCTGGCCGGAGCGAAGTTCGGCTATTCGCTGCTGTGGACGCTGATTCCCATCACCGTGGCGCTGATTGTCGTGCAAGAGATGGTGGCGCGGATGGGCGCAGTCACCGGCAAAGGTCTGGCGGACCTGATCCGCGAGGAGTACGGCTTCCGCACTACCTTCATCCTCATGATGCTGCTGCTGGCCGCCGACCTCGGCAACACCGTTGCCGAGTTTGCGGGCCTGGCCTCCGGCATGTCGGTATTCGGGGTGACCCGTTACATTGCGGTCCCTCTTGGCGCGCTGCTTGTGTGGGCGCTGGTGGTCAAGGGCACTTACCGGTCGGTGGAGAAAGTTTTCCTGGCGGCTTGTGTCTTTTACGTCGCCTACCCGATCTCCTGCTTCCTTGCCCATCCCAAGTGGTCGGACGCGCTGATCAGCACGATAAAACCCTCATTTCAGTTCAGCGGCTCGTACTTATACATGCTCATCGGCGTCGTGGGCACGACTATCGCACCCTGGATGCAGTTCTATCTTCAATCGGCGGTGGTGGAGAAGGGCATCAAGGTGAAGGAGTACATCTATTCCCGCTGGGATGTGATTGTGGGCTGTATTATCACGGATGTGGTAGCCTTTTTCATCATTGTCGCCTGCGCGGCAACAATTTACGTTAGCGGCCACCGGGAAATCAATGATGCCGGGGACGCCGCCTTGGCCCTGCGGCCACTCGCCGGGCACGCGGCCAGCGCCCTGTTCGCTTTGGGACTTTGCAATGCTTCTCTTTTTTCGGCGTGTATTCTGCCCCTGGCCACAGCCTACTACGTCTGTGAAGGGCTGGGTATGGAAGCCGGCGTTAACAAGCGCTTTCATGAAGCGCCGACTTTTTATTGGCTCTACACTGCGCTGATTGGGCTAGGCGCACTGATCGTCATCCTCCTGAGCGAAGCAAAACAAATCCCCATCATCTTGTTTTCGCAAGTGGCTAATGGCATTCTTTTACCCTTCGTCCTGATTTTTATGCTCCACCTCGTGAACCGCGATGATCTGATGGGAAAGTACAAGAATTCCCGCCTCTTTAATTACATCGCCTGGGTGTCTTGCGTGGTGATGATCGCCCTAACGCTGTTGCTGGTGGTGAGTACGTTCTTCCCCAACAAGCTGCCTGCGTGAGCGCAGTAGGGTAGGGATCGAGGAATCCACTCACCAATGCGAGGCGGTCGGCCCGAGGCACCGGAAGGGCGGGGCTTTAGCCCCGCCGAAATCGGGGGCATCCCTCCTCTCTTTTCCCTTGCCTCCCGCGCACCTTGCGGCCACAAGCTGCGCGGGAGGCGAGGGAGGGGAATAATCGGTGGGCCTTGTAACGGCGGGGCTAAAGCCCCGCCCTTCCCCTCCGTGCTGAGAAATCCGGCCTAGTCAGGCGGCGTGGCGAATCTCTCCAGCGTTGCCAGTCGAACCCGCATCTCCCTTAGTTCGTGCTCGCCGAGTTTCTGGGCACAGCCCGCAACAATCCGCCTCCCCCGCTCAGCGAGCGTGCGACGGTACTGGAGGTCCGGTGTACTGACGGCGATGTCACCCAGGGCACGCAACAGGCGCAGGCTGACGGCCATATCCGACTGCGAATAGAGGCGTATTTGCTCGAATGCTGCGTCCACCATCCGGTCGAAATCAGTCCATTGGATACTTACGCGAATGACGCCTGGTGGATCGTAGAGCGTTGACTCCGGCAGTTCCCTGGAGGCAAAACGAATCAGGATGCGACTTAATTGATCCACGCAGCTAATGGCGGTGCTGGGGTCGTTGACGGCGGGCGAAATTGCCTTCAAGGCGATATCAACGATTTGCAGGACCCCGAACTCGAGGTCCTGTTGCAGGGTCCTGGAGGGGCCGAGATCGAAAGCGCCGCGAAGCTCGGCAATTCCCTCGGAAGATAGTCGCTCCCCCTTGTACACCATCATGAGCGGGACGCCTGCCGGAACGAATTGTCCCACTCGGCGCAGAACGTGGATTTTGACTCGGTAGAACTTCGCCCGCGCCACGAGCTGCTCCATGTCGATAAAGCGGATGTAGCCGGAGGCATCGCTCAACACGGGTGTTTCCCAGGTGCCTGGGTCGATCTGGTCGTTGTCCACCATGCGGGTGTGCCGGCGAGGGTGCGGCATCATCTCGTCGATCATGGCTTCGGTCTCCGAGGCGATCCTGTCCACGATTTGATTGACGCTGATGGCCTGCGAGATGTGGTGAATGAAGTAAAGCAGCCATGCAACGCAGACCAGAGCCAGCAGCATGGCGCCCAGGACGGTACCCACGGGCGCGAAGGGATGCGGGAGCGAGCGCGCCGCAGGGAGCGCGGCCATGCAGTATGAGAACGTGCCAAGGAATATGCCCAGCGTCCATTGCGTCACGCGGTCCCGGGTAAAACTAACAATGATGCGCGGGGAGAACTGCATCGAGGCCAACGTGAGCGTCATCAGCAGGATGGCGAAAACAATGGACACCACGGTCATGATGGAAGTGGCGATGCTGGCGAGAATGACCTGAGCCACTTGCGGGTCAGCGTGCGAGGGGAAAAGCGCCTTCGGCACCCAGGCGCTGAGGGTGGGGTCGGTCTCTTCCAACCATGAAAAGAGTGCGCCCGCGCAACCCAGCGTCAGTGCAATGGTCAGCGGGCGAACCAGGAAGCCGCCACGCAAGTTATACGTGACATGGCGGAATAATAGCGGCAGGCGTCTGTTCATGATTAGGCCTATTGGACTATAGTAATTGGAAAAAGGGTAAAAGGTAAAGGGTAAATGGTAAAACACCTCGCCACTGTGGGCGGACGGCTTGCCGACCCCTGCGTGTTTTGGTGCTAATGGGCCAGGGTAGGGCTTGCCCCAAGCCTACCCAAATTACGCGCGATTCGGTGAGCTGTGAACCTGGACAGCTTTCGGCAAGCCCCACCCCCGCAGTTTTAACCTTTATCCCTTATCCTTTACCCTTTACCCGCGGTGTTATAATGCACCTGCATGCCAATGCACCGCCAAGGTTCCATCCATTTGTTCCGCTTTGCGGGGATTGATGTGTTCTTGCATTGGTCCTGGTTTCTGGTGGCGGCCTATGAAATCAGCAACCGAGGAAAAAGCTATACCTCTCTCACCTGGAACGCGCTCGAGTATCTGGCGCTCTTTTTCATTGTGATGCTGCATGAGTTTGGGCATGCGCTGGCGTGCAGGCAGGTTGGAGGAAGGGCGAACCAGATCATGCTCTGGCCTCTCGGTGGAGTGGCGTATGTGAACCCACCCCCTCGGCCAGGGGCCACGCTGTGGAGCATTGCGGCGGGGCCGCTGGTAAACGTGGCCCTGCTTTTCGTCTTTTTCCCGCTCGGGATAATATTGGATCGCTCTTTGGGGTTGGCGAAGACCTTCCCCGATACCCACGCGTTCTTGCGGGCGCTCTTCCTCATTAACCTGGTCTTGCTGATCTTCAACCTGTTGCCCATCTACCCGCTGGATGGGGGCCAGATTCTCCGTTCTTTGCTCTGGTTTGTGATAGGCAATGCCCGCAGCTTGATGGCGGCTGCCATAGTCGGCTTCGCTGGCGTGGCGGGGCTCCTCGTTCTCGCTGGGTTAATCCATTCCATCTGGCTTGGCATTCTCGCTTTATTTATCCTGATGAGTTGCTGGGGGGGACTGCGGCAGGCGCAAGCTCTGTATCGTTTGGCCGCGATGCCGCGCCATGAGGGGTTTGCCTGCCCGTCGTGCAAAGCCGCGCCGCCGGTAGGGAAGTTCTGGAGGTGTAGCCGCTGTGCGGAACCCTTTGACACCTTCCAAACGCGAGCTGTGTGCCCGCACTGCACGGCCCAGGCTGCTGTAACCACCTGTCCGCACTGCCACGCCCACAGTCCCCTGAACGACTGGATCGTTGGCGTTCCCCCACCTGCGGACCCGCTTGTTACGCCATAGACGCCAGCCTGCGCGGGGAAAGGGAGGAGCAGCGTTGGCCGGCTGCCTTACCTTTCGCCGTTAACCCTTCTTGAGGGGAAACTGCTGGTCCAGCTTGAGATTCAACTCCAGAACATTCACGCGCGGCTCACCAAGGAAACCCAAGTCTGCGCCCTTCGTATTTTGGGTGATGAACTGGTCTATTTGATCGAGGCTGACGCCTCGCGCTTTGGCGACCCTTGCCGCCTGCGCCTCGGCAGAAGCGGGGCTGATGTCAGGGTCGAGCCCGCTGGCGGATGCGGTCACGAGATCGGCCGGGATTGGCCCCGTATAGTCGGGGTTCTCTTTGCGGAATTGCTCCACAGAGCTCTTCACACGGTCGATGAGCTTCTGATTAGTCGGGCCGTAATTGGAACCAGTCGAAGCTGTCGCATCGTACCCATCGCTGCCTGCCGCCGAGGGACGCGGATGGAAATACTCGGGCTTGGAGAAGTTCTGGCCAATGAGGGCCGAACCAATCTCTCTTCCCTCTGCCTTCAACATGCTTCCGTTGGCCTGCCAACGAAAGAGTACCTGGCTGATGGCCGTGATAACGCCCGGATATACCAATCCCGTAAGCACCGTCAGGACGAGCATCAAGCGAAACGCGGGCGCAATTTGGTGACGCATAAGGCTCCTTCAGGGAACAGGGAACAGGGAATAGGGAACAGTCCGCACCTTCAAGAGACCGCCGCCAACTGCCCATTGCCAACTGCCCGCTGCCATTCCCTATTTCCTTCCTTTCCGTTTCCTATTCCCTGTTCCCTATTCCGTATTCCCTGACCTACGCCAGGTGTAACAAGCCCAGCAGTCGATCGATCAAAAAGATGCAGGGAAAGGGCGCAATGAAACCGCCCAATCCGTAGATCCAGAGGTTACGGCGCAACATGGTGGCGGCGCTTTGCGGTCTGTATTTCACTCCCCGCAGGGCCAGCGGCACGAGGGCGACAATGATCAAGGCGTTGAAAATCACCGCAGCCAACACAGCGCTGTGTGGCGTGCGGAGGCGCATGATGTTGAGCTTGGCCAGAGCCGGGTAGGTGGCCATGAACATAGCCGGGATAATCGCGAAGTACTTGGACACATCGTTGAGGATGGAGAAGGTGGTCAAGGCGCCGCGCGTGATCAGGAGTTGTTTACCGATGGCCACCACCTCGATGAGCTTGGTGGGATTGCTATCGAGGTCCACCATGTTTCCGGCCTCTTTGGCGGCCATGGTGCCCGTATTCATAGCCACGCCGACGTCCGCCTGCGCCAATGCCGGCGCGTCATTGGTGCCGTCTCCGGTCATGGCCACCATGCGCCCGCCTGCCTGCTCCTTGCGGATATACTTGAGCTTGTCTTCAGGTGTGGCTTGCGCAAGGAAGTCATCCACCCCCGCCTCTGCCGCGATGGCCGCCGCGGTCAGCGGGTTGTCACCCGTGATCATCACAGAGCGGATACCCATGGCGCGGAGTTGAGAGAGGCGGCTCTTCATCCCTCCTTTGACGATGTCCTTGAGGTGCACAACCCCCAGCATCCGCGCCCCATCCGCCACCGCCAGGGGGGTTCCTCCGGCCCGAGAGATGCGGTCCGAGATCCCCTTGAAGTCGTCGGGCACCTGGCCCCCTTGCTCCTTGACGAAATTGGTGATCGCCTCAGTAGCTCCCTTCCGCAAGCAACGCCCATCCAGATTCACACCGCTCATGCGCGTATAAGCAGAGAAGGGAATAAAATGCGCATTTGGCTCGGCGACTTCTCTGCCGCGCAACTGGAATCTCTGCTTCGCCAAGACTGCGATAGAGCGCCCTTCCGGTGTTTCGTCGGCCAGGCTCGATAACTGCGCCGCGTCCGCGAGCTCCGCTTCGCTCACGCCTTTTACCGGAATGAATTCCACCGCCTGCCGGTTGCCCAGCGTGATGGTGCCGGTTTTGTCCAACAAGAGCGTATCGACGTCACCTGAGGCTTCGACCGCTTTGCCGCTCATGGCCAAGACGTTGTGCTGCATCACGCGGTCCATGCCTGCGATCCCGATGGCGGAAAGCAACCCGCCGATGGTGGTCGGAATCAGGCAGACCAAAAGGGAAACCAACACAGCGATCGACGGCACCGTGCCTGCTCCGGTGGAAGCGATGCTGTAGATTGCAAAGGGCTGAAGCGTCGCGACGGCGAACAAGAATATGAGCGTCATGCCGGCGATCAGGATGTTCAAGGCGATCTCGTTGGGAGTCTTCTGCCGCTCCGCCCCCTCCACCAGCGCGATCATCCGGTCCAGAAAAGTTTCACCCGGGTTGGAGGTAATCTTGATGTGGATCTGGTCCGAGAGAACTTTGGTTCCGCCCGTAACCGCGCTTCGGTCGCCGCCCGACTCGCGAATTACCGGGGCGCTTTCGCCCGTGATGACCGACTCGTCCACGGTCGCGATGCCCTCGATCACTTCCCCGTCCCCGGGAATGATGTCTCCTACTTCACACAAGACCTCGTCTCCAGCGCGCAGCTTGGAAGCAGGCACTGATTCCATCTTGCCCTTGCCAAGGAAGCGCTTGGCGATCGATTCGGACCTTGTCTTGCGCAAGGTGTCGGCCTGCGCCTTGCCGCGCGCCTCCGCCATGGCCTCGGCGAAGTTCGCAAAAAGGACGGTGAACCAGAGCCACAAGTCAATTTGGATCTCGAATCCCAAGCTTGGCGCGCCGATAAGAGCGTCACGAAACAGAAAAACCGCAGTCAGCGCCGCGCCTACTTCCACCACAAAAATCACCGGGTTCTTGAACAGCGTGGCAGGATTTAACTTGAAGAACGAGTCCTTCAGCGCCCGCCCCACAAGCTCCCGATCGAACAAGGGGCGCGCCCGCACCAATCGCTTCGGGATCAGTGTGGTCCCGTCGTCTATCAACGGGGAGGAGAACGTAGTGGCCATAGATTAACTCCAGACAGAAAGCAGCAGGGAGGAAAACAGTTTCCCCTGGTGCATGAGGTAATGCTCGACCAACGGGCCCAGGGAGAGCGCAGGAAAGAACGTCAAGGCCCCAATCACAATCACCGTCCCCACCAAGAGTCCTACAAAAAGCGCGCCATGGGTGGGGAATGTGCCACTCGAGGAAGGCACCCGCTTCTTGGCAACCAAGCTTCCCGCGATGGCTAGGGTCGGGATAATGAATGCGAAACGTCCCAGCAGCATGGCTAAACCAAGCGTCAGGTTGTACCAGGGTGTATTGGGATTGAGCCCGGCAAAGGCGCTGCCGTTGTTCTCCGGGGTGCTCGAGTAGGCGTACAAAAGCTCGCTGAAACCGTGGGGTCCGGAGTTGCTGAGATTGGCGATGGCGGGGCCAGGGCGATTCCAGTAGCCGTTCTTGGCGAAGGGAGCCACCGTGCTGACCGCTGTGAACACAAGAATGACGAAGGCCGTGGCGAGGATGGCCAGCATCGCCATCTTGACTTCCTTCTGCTGGATTTTCTTTCCCAAGTATTCCGGAGTTCTCCCCACCATGAGACCCGCAATGAAGACCCCGATAATGGCGTACAACAGCATGCCGTATAAGCCTGACCCGACTCCCCCGAAAATCACCTCGTCACTTTCGATGTTGAATAACGGAATGAGGCCGCCGATGGGAGTAAGGCTGTCATGAGCGCTGTTGGTAGCGCCACAGCTTGCGTCGGTAGTCACCGTCACAAACAGCGCCGAGCCCGGGATGCCAAAGCGTGTTTCCTTTCCTTCCATGTTGCCGCCAGGCTGCTTGCCGGTGTAGTGGGTTTCAATGCCGAGCTTCGAGAGGATGGGATTGCCTGCCTGTTCGTAGTGGTAGCAGATGAAAACACCGGCGAGAAACATCACCGCCATGGCAGCGAATAATGCCCAGCCCTGTCTGGTGTCGCCGACCATGCGACCGAACGTATACGTCAGCCCCGCCGGAATCATGAATATCAAAAGCACCTCGAGAAGGTCGGTCAAGGGCGTTGGGTTTTCGAAGGGGTGCGCGGAGTTGGCGCCAAAAAATCCCCCGCCATTGGTTCCCAGCATCTTAATGACCTCTTGAGAGGCTACAGGACCTTGCGGAATGGTCTGGGTAGCTCCCTCGAGCGTCTTGACCGCGGCATAGGGATGAAAGTTCTGGATGGCGCCCTGGGAGCAAAAGATCAAGGCGGCGACGAAGGCGATGGGCAGCAAGACATAAACCGTCGTGCGCGTGAGATCCACCCAGAGGTTGCCGATGCTATTGGCCTCCTGCCGGGCAAAACCACGTATCAAGGCTACGGCAACAGAGATGCCAACTGCTGCCGAAGCGAAATTTTGTACAGCCAGAGCAGCCATCTGGACGAAATAACTGAACGTCATCTCGCCACTGTATGCTTGCCAATTGGTATTGGTGAGGAAACTCAGGGCTGTGTTGAAGGCCAGATCCGGTGTAACGGGCGTAGCTCCTGAGGGCGCGGCCTTGGTGCCAAAGTGCATGGGGTTAAAGGGCAGGAAGCCTTGCAAGCGCTGGATGAGATAAACGAACAAAAAACTCGCCACGCTGAAAGCAATCACAGATGCCGCGTATTGCGTCCAACGCTGCTCGGTATCCTCGCGCACACCAATCAGGCGGTAGATGAGGCGTTCCAGCGGTCGCAGGAGTGGATGGAGAAAAGTCCGCTGCCCCTGGAATACCTTGGCCATGTGAGCCCCAAGCGGTTTCGTGAGAGCCAGGATCAGGACAAAGTAAACGACGATGTGCAGAAGTCCAAGCGCGGTCATGCTTGCTCCTCTTTCCTCAAAAGCGTTCCGGGCGAAGCAAGGCGTAAAGCAGGTATACCAGAAGGAACAGTGCAGTGATTCCCGAGATGATATAGTCCACGGAATGCCCCCTCTTACAGCCGGTCACATGCCTTGGTAGAAGCCCAGCAGGCAACAAACAACAGTATCCCGATAAGGACGTAAGCCAGATCCAGCATATTGACACCTACAGCGTCAGCACGTGGGGGTCGAACTTGTGTGATCCCAGTTTCTAGTATGCGCGATCACACATAAAGAATGCATAAGGATTTGCCAAAAATTCCATTAAGCCAAAAGCCGTCGAGAAGTCCAGAGTCGAGAAGTCGAGAAGCATAGGAGCTGAGAATCCTCCAAGGGGATTCACAAAGCAGCCGGTGGCTACGCCGCCGGGAACAAGCACGTTTTCAAAATCCAAAATCTAAAATCTGAAATCCCCCCAGCCCCTAGTTGCTAGCCCCCGGACCCGTTTCACGCTATACTGAAGTTGGGTCTGCGCCAGCGAATGGGAAATGAACTGGTCCAATTAACTGTCGTTAATCAGCCGGGACTGATCGGAGCGCCGCAATCTTCTTCTGCAGCGGCAGGGGGTGACTTGTGCTTTTCTGACCCCGGGGCTGCGAACACAAGCCTCCGAGCCTCTGTCATTCCCGCGCAGTTCGTCGTCCGCGAAGGGGGAGGAGCGGGAATCCACTCTGCAGGCGAGGCGTCTGGGGTGGGAAAAGGGCTTGCGCCTGCGCACGCCCACCCGCCGTCGGGAACCGTTGCTTGGGCTGGGCGGCTAAAGACCTTTTACATTGAGACCTTTGGCTGCCAGATGAACGTGCACGATTCGGAGAAGGTGCAAGGCTTGCTGCTAGCCCGTGGCATGACGCCCGTCGAGGGCCACGCGCAGGCTGACCTTGTGCTCTACAATACCTGCAGCATCCGGGAAAAGGCCGCGCAGAAGGTCTTTTCACGGCTTGGGACTTTCCGCAAGGGCAGCCGCAGCGCAACAAAAGTGATTGGGGTTCTGGGCTGCGTGGCGCAGCAGGAAGGCGAGCGATTTTTCGAGCGCGCGCCGCAGGTCAGCCTGGTCTGTGGTTCCGCGAGCTATTCCAAACTGCCCCAGTTGCTCGACCAACTCGAAGCTGGAAACCGCCGCGTCGCCGGTCTCTCGCTCGACACTGACGAGTGCTTTGAGACGGAACTCACCCGCCGCGACAACCCTTTCCGGGCTTATCTTACTATCATTGAAGGGTGCGACCAGCGCTGCGCCTTCTGCGTGGTGCCCATGACGCGCGGCCCGCAGCGAAGCCGTCCCGGAGAGAAAATCCTGGCCGAGGCCCGGCGGCTGGTGGACGAGGGTTACACCGAAATCCAGCTCCTGGGCCAGAACGTCAATGCCTGGCAGGATCCTTCCCCGGCGCGATGGAGCTTTGCAGAATTGCTTTCGCGCGTGGGGCAGATTCCGGGGATTCGCCGCGTGCGCTTCACGACCTCGCATCCGAGATTCTTCAGCGCTGATGTCGTCCAGGCGATCGACGCGCACCCCACCCTTTGCGATCAAATTCACCTCCCGGTGCAGTCGGGTTCCACGACGGTCCTGGCGCGGATGCTGCGCGGGTACACGCGAGAGGAGTATCTGGAGAAGATTGCTTGCATTCGCCAAGCGCGGCGGGCGATCAGCCTCTCCACGGACATCATTGTGGGTTTTTGCGGGGAATCGCGCCGGGATTTTGAACAGACGCTTTCGTTGCTGCGGGAAGTAGAGTACGATCAAGTCTTCTCCTTTAAGTACTCGCCACGCCCCAATACGCTTGCGGAAGCAAATGGGGATGCGATAGCAGAGGAGGAGAAGGGGCAGCGTCTGTCGGAGCTTCAGGAGCTACAGCGGCTAATTCAGTTGCGGCGTAATCAGGCCTTGCTGGGCAAGACTTTTGAAGTCCTTGTGGAGGGATTTCAGTTGCGCTTGGGGCAGGCGGTGGGGCGGAGCACCACGAACCGAGTAATAAACTTTCCCGGCAACCCTGAGGATGTTGGACGCTACCTGACGGTGCAAGTGACGAGGGCCGGGCCCAACAGCTTGGTGGGAGTGCGCGCGTAAGTGTGGAGGATCACATGGAAATCGAGATGAAAATCCGCGGCTTGGTGATGGATCCGGTCACGAACATGCCCATCGTGATCCTGAAGGATGTCAACGGGGCATCGGTGCTGCCGATCTGGGTAGGCATCTACGAGGCCAACGCGATTGCGCTGGAAATTGAAAAGGTGACCACGCCCCGTCCCATGACCCACGACTTGCTGAAGAATCTGTTGCTAGGGCTCGAGACGCGAGTTCAGAAGGTGGTGGTCAGTGAGTTGAAGGAAGACACTTTCTACGCCCTGATCTGGTTGGAACGCGACGGACAGGTGATGTCCATCGATTCGCGGCCCAGCGACGCTCTGGCGCTCGCTCTACGCATGGATTGCCCGATTTATGTCGAAGAGGAGGTCCTGAAGAACTCCAAGGGGCCTGGAGGCACCAGCGAAAAAGCCAGCAATGAAGAACTTCGAAAGTGGCTGGAAGGCCTGAACGACGAGGACATGGGACGCTACAAGATGTGACCCGCCAATTCATCTTGGTACTTGCCAAGACCGAATAATAGCCTTATCTTCACTGAGGTAGGGGCACACCGCAAGGGTGCCCCAAGGTGTGGCGGCACCCTGGTGGGTGCCCTGCGAGGCCAGGAGGGTCGTCCCTACAGCGGGCAGCCCGCAAAAAAAGCTGAATATCTGGCGGGAGTTGCGAGTGAGCACGATAATCGCGATCGCGAACCAGAAGGGTGGGGTGGGAAAGACCACGACCGCTGTCAATCTGGCTGCTGCCTTGGCCCTGAGCGACCAGCGAACTCTCCTGATCGACTTGGATCCCCAGGCCAATTGCACTCTGTCTTTCTTTAACCCGGACGAGGTTGTGAACTCGACTTACGAGGTCTTGGCCGATCACCGTATGGCCCTCTCGCAAGTGATGCGGCCGACCAAGGTGGCGAATCTCTGTCTGGTGCCCTCCCGAATCTCGCTGGCCAAGCTGGAGACGCAACTTGTCGGACAGTTCGATGCGCCCTTTCGCCTTAAGGACGCCTTGCCCCCGGTGCGAAACGACTTCGACCTGTTTGTAATTGATACTCCGCCGGCGCTCGGCCTTCTCACCGTGAATGCCCTGGTTGCCGCACACTACCTGCTGGTGCCCATCCAAGCTTCCTACTATGCGCTGGAGGGAACGGACGACTTGCTGGAGACGCTCCAGCGCATCCGCGCGCGCCCCAATCCGGAGCTCGAGTTGCTTGGGGTAATCGTCACGCTTTTTGACAGGCGCACCAACCTGGCGCGGGATACCTACAAACAGGTTCGCGAAGTGTTCGGCAAAAAGGTTTTCAAGACCATCATTGGGAAGAGTGTGCGGCTGGAAGAAAGCCCGGCTTATAAAGAAAGCATCTTCACTTTTGCTCCCCGTTCGTCCGGAGCGAAGGAATACACCCAACTCGCAAAGGAGGTCATGCAACGTGTCAGTTAGACGCGCGGGCTTACCCCTGACAGTCAAGATGCGGCACAACGCCCACTATGTGGAAGAAATAATCTCCCGGACCGGCGCCGCTATTGGCCGCATGATTCCTGTCGAGGAACTCCAGACTAACGCCAGCCAACCCCGCAAGGACATCGGTGACTTGCAGGGGCTCACCGACTCGGTGCGCGAGAAAGGCGTGCTCGAGCCGCTGCTGGTGCGGTATCTGCCCGAGTCGGGAAAGTATATGATCATTTCCGGGGAACGCCGCTACCTGGCCGCGCGCGCCGCCGGACTTTACGAACTTCCCTGCATCGAAAAGAACGTTGATGACGCCGAAACCCTCGAGATGGCGCTCATCGAAAACCTCCAGCGCAAAGACTTGACGCCTTTCGAGGAGGCCGACGGTGTGCAGGCCCTGGCCGGTCGCTTCGGCTTGACGCATGAGGAAATCGCCAGGAAAGTGGGCAAGTCGCGCTCCTCGGTTACGGAACTGCTCAGCCTGCGCATTATTCCCGATGAGATTAAGGCCTTGTGCATCGAAAAGGGTGTGATTTCAAAATCGCAACTCCTGCAAGTGGCCCGCCAGCCCAACGAAAAGAGGATGAAAGACTTGGTGCAGCGTTTTGCGCTGGGGATGGTGAACCGCGAACAGGCCCGCGCCGAACGGAACCCCGACAAGAAGCCGCGCCCCGCCGTCTTTCGCTTTGTCCCGCCTGCCAAGGAATTCAAGCTGGTCTTGCAGTTCCGCAAGAACTCAGTGGAACGCAGCGAAATCATTGCCACGCTTCGCAGAATCCTCGAGGCTCTGGAAGCCGAGAAGTAAAGCAGAAAGCAGAAGGCAGAATGCAGTGGTAGCGCAGACCTGCATTTTAGGTCTGCGGCTTCTCGCCTGAATGTCGCAAAGACTGCCCTCTCCCTTGGAGTCTGTCTGATAGTCTTGGTCTGTCGTGGTGGTCTATGACAAGGCTTGTCCAAACTACGCTTGTTAGCCTTGGCGCCGAACTGCGGCTCTGCCGCCTGACTTGCGGAAAGGCTTCGCCTTTCCACGGCGAGGTTCAGATCTTGTTGCACGGTTGAGGCTGTGCCTCAACCGGCGAGGCGAAGCCTCGCCAACAGAGCAGTGATGTGGTAGCGAGGTCCAGGAAAGCCAGAGGCTTTCCGCAAGTCCGGGCGGCAGAGGCGCTTCGAGGGAGAGGGAAACCCATGACCGGGTCATCGCCCCAACCGGGCACTGATCTCCTCTTCGTTTACGGCACACTGCGGCGCGGCTGCACACTGCACCATCACTTGAAACGACTAGGCGCGGCGTTCGTGGCGACCGGGAAGGTCCAGGCAGAATTGCTTGAGCTCGGGGAATTCCCCGGCGCGCGCAAGTCCAGCAAGCCCGGGAAAATAGTTGAGGGTGAAATTTATCGTCTTCGCGGAGTGGTCAACGCCTTGAAGGTTCTGGACCAAGTGGAAGGGTTCTCTCCTCGGGTTCCCGAGAGGAGCAGGTTCCAGCGCGCTATGACGGAAGTCACTTTGCCCAATGGCGAGCAGCGCCTGGCGTGGATTTACTGGTACCGGTAGCGCAGACCTTGGAAAGCACGAGGTCTGCGCTTCCTTCTCGCCCCGTACTGTGCCTCATCGAACCTGGAGCGGTTGCGAGTTAGAGGTGCGTGAATTATAATCGCGGCTAGGACACGACAGGATGCGCGCACGTATCGTTGTTTTTGTCTCATTGCTCTCAATCTCCGTGGCATGCGCCAAGGAGCACCCCTGCGCGAAAGCCGAGGCGCAGCGGGCGGATACGGAGGCGGGCACGCTCCGTAGTTGGGATTCTCTCCACAATTCGTACAAGCGATACAAACAATGCGACGATGGTGACATTGCCGAGGGCTACAGCGAGTCTGTCGCACGTATCCTGGTTGACCATTGGAGCACACTGTCTCGATTGGCTACGCTTGCCAGGAGGGATGCCCGCTTTCGACGCTTTGTACTCGGACACGTTGATGCCTCATTAGACGGCGATGACCTCAAGAAGATTACGGCAAATGCGAATACTCGATGTCCGTCAGGATTAAGCGCGCTTTGCGCTGACCTAGCAAAGTCAGCGGATGAGGCCCTCAAATATAACGAATCGTCGGGTATAAAGTAAGGGCAAGCCAGGCTAGGCGCGGAAGCACCGCCGGCGCCGAGTGTCAAGCCAGCGCCGCAAAAGCGGACCCCCGGCCCGCCGCCCGCAGGCTCGGGACCGCAGGACGGCTTTGAGGCCCCCGGCTCTCTCTTTGATGGAGTGCGGCAGCTTGCGCTACACCTTACACGCGGATCTTGTGCCTCTCAGACACCGGGCGGCTCTCGATCTCAGCCGCGGGCCCTGAAGGGGCCTTCCGTGAGTAGCCGCAGTCCCGCAGATGCTGGACTGCGGAAACCATAGCAACCCCGAATAACAGCAACCCCGGAGGGGTTAACCTTCAGTGATGACCTAGTGACCTCCTTGACATCCTATGCCCAATGCGATAGCCTAGAAATGCTCGTCAGGGGAGTCTGTGGGATAACCCCACTTTCCGTGTCATTCCGAGGAGTCCCGCGGCCGCGGGACGACGAGGAATCTCGCACTGCCCTGAAAAAACCCAGAGCGAGATTCCTCTCCCGCGACTGCGGGATCGGAATGACAGCCTAGGCGGGGTTATCGCAGAGACTCCCTGGGACTCCGGCACGGCCCCGACGACACGACGCATTTGTTCCTTAGGTCGCCCTCTTCGGGCAACAAAACGTTGTTGGCAACAGTTCCACGACGATCTTGGCGAACTGAAGATTGACGATCAATGCGTGAATGTCACTGAAAACAAAGGGGCACCCCGGAAGAACAACCAAGAAAGCGGGAATGTATCTGAAAACAAAGGTAGTTAGTCCAATCACCGGGGAATGTTGCTGAAAACACAACTAGTTAGCGTTCGTTAAGGGAAACGCCAGCGCTTATGCTTGATGACCAATCCAAGGAGTTGAGCCCCCGCCAGATGGTGGTGCTGCAGTCGCTTTTGCAGGCGGGCTTCAGATTCGTGGCCTTCGAACGCTACGCCCGCTACCTGGCGGTGGAGCGGGAGGGATTCGTTGCCCTGCTGGAGCGCAGCGAAGGAAAGGTCAAGCTCTTCGGGCAAGTGGGTTATCATGTGGGGGAGGGCATCGGCATGCTGGTGGAGCGAGCGGAAGGGCAAGCCTTTGTCTGGAAGGCTCAATCTGTGCCCGCGACGCCGGAACTGCTAGCCGTCTATGAGAAGACGAAGGCTGATCTGCGGCAGCTTCTGCAAGGTGAGGCGGGAGAAGGGCAGTAAGCAGAATGCAGAAGGCGGAGAGCAGGGCACGAAATGAAAGAGCGAAGTCAAATGGCAAATGGTCTGGCCCATTCGTGATTTCAAATTCCAAACCATTTGAATTTTGCCATTTGCTTTTTGCCATTTGAATTGTTCGTCCCGACTCACAGCCTGCTGCCTTCTGCTTTCTGCCTACTGCCGACTCTTAACGAAGGGGGACTCAACTGGGATGAACGACATGTACGACGTACTAGTGGTGGGAGCTGGGCCAACCGGCTTGGCTTGCGGGATTGAAGCCCTGCGGGCCGATCTCAAACTGTTAATCCTCGAGAAGGGCTGTTTGGTGAACTCCTTGTTTCATTATCCGCCCAACATGACCTTCTTCACCACGCGTGAACTGCTCGAGATTGGTGACTTGCCCTTCGTGAGCGTGAACACCAAGCCGACGCGCGCCGAAGCCCTGGAATACTATCGCCGCGTGGCAGGCTACTATGATTTGCCCATCCACTATGAAGAGCGTGCGACACGGGTAGGACAGGAAAACGGCGGCTTCGTGATTGGCACGGAGTTGCGTGGTGGGCAGCACCGCGAGTACAACTCCCGCAACGTGGTCCTGGCCACAGGCTATTACGATCTACCCAACCTGATGCACGTGCCGGGGGAGGATCTGCCCAAGGTCTCGCATTACTACCAGGAACCGCACCAATTCTTCGGGCGGCGAGTGGCGGTTGTGGGGGGCGGAAATTCGGCCGCGATTGCGGCGCTCGAACTCTATCGCTATGAAGCCGAGGTCACGCTTGTGGTGCGGGAGCGCGAACTGAGCCGGCACATCAAGTATTGGATCAGACCCGACCTCGAAAACCGAATCAAGGAAGGGTCCATCCGGGCCATGTTCGGCAGCACCCTAACCGAAATTACGAACGATTGGGTTTTGGTGCGGAATTCTAGCGGCGAAACGCTCCGTCTCGAGAATGATTTCGTTTTCGCTCTTACCGGCTATCATCCGGACTTCGACTTCCTGCGCAGCGCCGGAGTCCGCATTGACCCCGTTACTTGCCGTCCCGAGTGCAACCCGAAATCGCACGAGAGTAACGTGCCCGGGCTGTATCTCGCCGGCGTTATCATCGCCGGTCTGGATACGAACGAAATCTTCATCGAAAACGGCCGATTTCACGGCAAACAGATCGTTGACGACATCAGGAAGAAAAGGAGTCAGGAGTCAGAAGTCAGGAGTCAGAAGTAGGACGTCAGTGGTCGGTTGTCAGTGATCAGTTACTACCTACCCATCTGCCTACTGCCTTACCGGCACCTTCGTGCACGTTATATCGTGGGAAATAGCGAAGGTCACCTCAGTTCCTGGTTCAATAACGACGTTCTTGCCTTTCTTGGTGGAAAAGTTGCTCGCCATGGCGGTTATCCCACCCGTACCTTGACCTCGGGGCTGCGAGCCCCCGGCGGCCGGGGGGTTTGCCACAATGTTGTATTTTGTGCCGTCAGGCATGCTGATGGAATCCGCGATGAGCAGGAAATCGCCTTTTTCCTTCTCCTTGCTTTTGGGTTTGGCCTGCCCAGGCGCGTTCACAAACGTGATATGGCCATCCACGGTGCTGCCGTCGGGGACGATTTCGCCGCCTTTTCCGAAGACGGGCTCGACAACCTTGCCCGTCCACATATCGCCGCTCTCGTTGGCTTTCGAGCTGAGCTCGGTGATGAATTGTACGTGCAGCTCTCTTCCAGCAAGCAATGTAATCGTATCTTCCGCCGCAAAGAAGATTGCCGAGCTGACGAGTATTGCTGCCAAGCCAATCGCGAATCTTAGATTGATCATAGAGACGCCCTCAACTGCTTACTGCTTACTGCTTACTGCTTACTGCTTACTGCTTACTGCTTACTGCTTACTGCTTACTGCTTACTGCTTACTGCCTACTGCTTGCTGCTGACTGCTAACCGCCCTCTGCGCCGTGGTGTCGCGGGAAATAACGAAGGTCATTTCCGTACCGGCAGGAACAATGATATCCTTGCCCTTCTTAAGAAGGCCGTGGGCCAAGCCTGCCATAGCGCCGATCCCGGCACCGTACAAGGCGCCTGTTCCACCGTGGGCGATGGCCCCCACGCCTGCACCCGCCGCAGCGCCCACACCGGTTTCGACCTTCGTCTCTTTCTGGTCCTTACCCGGCCCCTGCATGGTCCCTTCTTTATCTGTCACGTTGGCGCCCTCAGCATCTTTGAGGCTTGCCACAATGTTGTACCTCGACGTGTCTGGTGTGGAGATAGAATCTACCACAAGTCGCATTTCACCTTTACCCTTGACTCGCCCCGGGCCTTTTACATAGGTGATGTGACCATCCACGCTGCTGCCCTGAGGGACGATTTCCTTTCCTTTCGCGAAGACCGGCTCGACCACCTTGCCTGACCACATGTCGCCAGTCTCGTTGGTTTTCGAGCTGAGCATAGTGATCAATTGTACTTGGAGTTCGGTTCCGGCGGGCAACGTGATGGCATCGTCCGCCGCAAATGACCTTGTTGAAATGACGAGGATTGCTGCCAGGCATACCGTGAATCTTGAAATGTTCATAGGGTCTCCTTGTTGCCAGTCATTCTGAGCGGCGCAAGGAATCTCGCTTTGCCACGCATCCAAGACAGAGCTAGATTCCTCGCCGCCATGAACAGGCCGCAGACCTCGGAAAGCAGCTCTGCGCTATGCCCGGATGCTACACGGCCCTTGACGCTTCGATTGTAGCAGTTTTAGTCTTTCCTCTGAAATGCCATCGAGACGACGCCTTTACGCTCCTATGGGTGTTGAAAGGTTAAAGGCTAAAGGGTAAAGGGCAAGGCTTTGCCATTAGTCGTTCGCGGTTATTCGCGAACCTGTACCCTTCACACTTTAGACTTTGACCTTCACCGTCTGCCCTTTATCGGCGATTGACCCGAGAAGGAGCGTCCGATATACTGGACTTCTGGCAGGGTATGCCCAACATACTTCGAGAAATCGCGGATTCTGCTGCGGCCTTGGCCAAAGGATTCTCCATCACCTTTAAGACCATGCTCCACCCTCCGGTGACGGAGAACTATCCGGACGAACCGGTTCATTTTGAAGACCGCTACCGCGGCCTCCACGTTTTGAGACGCGACGAAAACGGCCTCGAAAAATGCGTCGCCTGCTTCCTCTGTGCGGCGGCTTGCCCCGCGAATTGCATTTACATCGAGGCGGCTGAGAATACCGGCGAACAGCGGATCAGCGCGGCGGAGCGTTACGCAAAGGTTTACAACATTGATTACAACCGGTGCATCTTCTGTGGCTACTGCGTGGAGGCCTGCCCCTGCGACGCTATCACCCACGGCCACGGCTTTGAGATTGCCGCTTACGATACCAACTCCCTGATTTACCGCAAAGAACAACTCCTCGAACCTCTGCCAGCCAATGTAAGCAGCAAGAAATAGGCTGCCACTGCGCAGTTCACAGGTCATTCCCGGGAAAAACGGGAGTCCATCCCGGAGAGGCGCTGGGATCGGCTCTGTCCGTTGACGGAAAAGCCTCCGGCTTTCCGGCCGCTCCCGCACGTTTTATCCCTCTCCGCGCAGGCTGGAAGGCTCAGCCTTCCAGCCTGCGTGGAGGAGGTTATTCAGGTCAGGTGTCCCTTGGAAAGGCAAAGCCTTTCCGCATATCGGCCGGCAGAGCCGCAGCTCGTCGCCAAAGGTAACGATTGTAATCAGGACAAGGTTGGGCAAGCCCTGCCGCTATACCCACGGAACCCGGGCGGTTTGACTTTGCGTTTGGCGCTGAACTAACATGACCTGAAGGTCATTGTGCAGGACGCAAGGCGTGCCAAATGAGTGAGAGCCGAAAAACAGGGATAGAGCACGAGGCAGAGCCCCCCGCACGCAGACCCTCCGCTGCTGAAACCCGCTGGGAAGATACAGTACTCAAGCCTGCTCTAGAGAGCGCCCCGGAAAGCAAGGAGGTCTTCACAACGCTTTCCGGCGTGCCTGTTGAAAGGTTGTACACTCCGTCCGATCTTGCGGATTTCGATTATGCACGAGAGCTCGGCGGCCCCGGTGAGTATCCGTTCACCCGCGGCATCCACCGCACCTTGTACCGGGGCAGGGTCTGGACCATGCGCCAGTTCTCGGGATTCGGCAGCCCCGAGGACACCAACCAACGTCTGCATTACCTGCTGAAGCAAGGCCAGACGGGACTGTCCATCGCCTTTGATCTGCCGACGCTTATGGGCTACGACAGCGACCACACATTGGCCGAGGGGGAAGTCGGCAAGTGCGGGGTGGCGGTTTCATCGCTCGAGGACATGGAAAGTTTGCTCGCCGGCCTGCCGCTCGAGCGGGTGACCACCTCCATGACCATCAATTCCCCCGCCGCCCTCATTTGGGCGATGTACCTGGCGGTGGCGGAAAAGAGCGGGGCCGACTTGAAGAAGATCTCAGGAACGACGCAGAACGACATTCTGAAAGAATACATCGCCCAAAAGGAGTACATCTTTCCGCCCAAGCCCTCGATGCGCCTGGTGGTGGACACGATCGTGTATGGCGCAAGGGAAGTCCCGCGCTGGAATCCCATCTCCATCAGCGGCTACCACATTCGGGAAGCAGGATCGACTGCTGTGCAGGAGCTTGCGTTTACCCTGCGCGACGGCCTCGAATACGTCGAGTGGGTGGTGCGCGCCGGGATGGGCGTGGACGAGTTTGCGCCCCGCCTCAGCTTCTTTTTCAACGCTCATAACGACTTATTCGAGGAAGTGGCCAAGTATCGCGCTGCCCGGAAAGTTTGGGCGCGGGTGATGCGCGAGCGCTGGGGGGCGCAGAATCCCCGCTCCTGGCTTTGCCGTTTTCATACCCAAACGGCGGGGTGCTCGCTGACTGCGCAGCAACCGTACAACAATGTCGTGCGGACCACCATTCAAGCCCTCGCGGCGGTTCTGGGAGGGACGCAGTCTTTGCACACCAATTCCCTTGACGAGGCCTGGGCTCTTCCCACCGAGGAAGCGGTAACGATTGCCCTTCGGACTCAGCAGGTCATTGCGCACGAGAGTGGCATTACCAACACCGTGGATCCGCTAGGCGGCTCCTACTTCGTGGAGAAGTTGACGCTTGAAACCGAGCAGGCCTGTTACGCCTATTTTGACCGGATCGACGCCCTGGGAGGTATGGTGGCGGCGATCGAAAAGGGCTTTCCACAGAAAGAAATTCACGATGCCGCCTACGCCTATCAGCAGGCTGTGGAACGTAAGGAAGCGATTATTGTGGGTGTTAACGATTTTGTGACCGAGGAAGAGCGTCCCATACCCATATTAGTCATCGATGAGAACGTCGCCCGTCACCAAAGGCAGAAGTTGGAGCGGTTGAGGAAGCAGCGGGATAATTCCCGCGTCCGGGCGACGCTTGAAGCTTTGGCCGGCGCTGCCGCGACGGACGCCAACTTGATGCCATATATCCTCGAGTCGGTGCGCGCCTACGCCACATTGGGCGAAATGTGCGATGTGCTGCGCAGGGTGTTTGGCACCTACGAAGAGCCGGCGTTCCGATAGGGGGGCTATGACTGACAGGCGAATTCGCGTTCTGGTTGCTAAGCCCGGTCTGGACGGTCACGACCGGGGAGCCAAAATTGTGGCGCGCGCCCTGCGTGATGCCGGGATGGAAGTGATTTACACCGGCCTGCGGCAAACCCCGGAAATGATCGTGAACGCCGCGCTCCAGGAAGATGTGGACGCCATCGGCATCTCAATTCTTTCCGGGGCGCACCGCACCATTGTGCCGCGCATCTGCGAACTGCTGCGTGCAGAAGGCCTCGAAGATGTCCTGCTGGTCGTCGGCGGCATCGTTCCGGACGAAGACATTCCGGAGCTGAAGAAGGCCGGCGTGGCTGAAGTCTTCCAGCCAGGAGCCTCCACTCTCCAGATCGTGGACTTCATCCGGCAGCACGTAAGAACAGCGGCGAGTGAAAAGTGACAAGCAGGAGTAAGGAGTCAGGAGTCAGAAGCGAGCACCCTTCAAGTAAGGGAATTGCTTCTGAGCTTGTAATTTGCAACGTCTTGCCGTCGCCTTCTGATCTCCAACTTCTTAGTTCCAGTTTGTGCCGTCTGCGTTCTGATTTCTGCTTTCTACTTTCTGACTTCTAAATTCTGACTCCTGACTCCTATGGATTTCTACGCCCACAATTCTGTCGCCGTGTTGGCGTTTCCGCCGGACGCTGGATACCCTCGGCTCACCAAGGCAGTCCTTGCGGAACTGCGTGACCTCTTGAATGAAGTCAGGCTCTCCGGTCTTTTCCGGGGCGTCGTAATAGCCTCAAACCCCCATTCTTTCGCAACCGGAGCCCACATTGAGGAGGTCGCATCGGTGGAGGGAGTAGGAGCGCGAGCTTTTGCGCAGAAGGGACAATTGATCTTCAACCAGATTGCCAGCTTCCCGCTCGCCGTCGTTGCCGCCATCCGGGGTTATTGTTTGGGAGGGGGCTTGGATCTGGCTCTGGCATGCCACGCTCGCGTTGCGACCTACGATGCTTCTTTTGGCCACCCTGGAGCTTCCCTCGGCCTCATCACCGGTTGGGGAGGGACTCAGCGCCTGACTCGCTTGATCGGCAGGACAGCGGCAACCCAACTCTTATTGACAGCAGAACGCGTTCCGGCTACCCAGGCCCTGACGCTGGGCTTGGTCGATGAACTGGTTTCCTCTCAAGATTTGGTGGAGGAGGCAACGCGCCGAGCTCGCTCAAGGGAAACCGAAATTCGAAAATCGAGATTAGAGAGTAGAAACTGGAAAGTGGAAAATCGAAATTCGAAACACCAATGAACTTTCACTTTTGCAGCCTGCTGTTTCCAGTATCGATTTTCGAATTTCGATTTTCGGATTTCGAGTTTCGAGTGCGAGGACCATGACTGACCAAAGCACGGAATCCTTCCTGCCGCCCTCTAAGCGCGCCGCGCGGCGCCTCCTACAACGCGCGTTTGTGCTTACAGGGCGTGACAGACCGTTGCGCCAGCACATCCGCGAGGCTCGGTTCACAATCCTGTGGGTATTGGAAGACTGGGATTTGGTTTGGACCATAATTATCGATCGTGGAAAAATTGAATTCGCGCGTCGTCCCGCCAAGCATCCGGATCTGACCCTCAGTTGGAGAACTGCAACGGAGTTCTTCTCTTCGGCCAGTTTATCATTCCTTCCGAAAGATCCTCTAAAGCTGGCGGAGAACCCGGAGCTGCGGCGGGCAGCAAGCCACCTGCTTAATTGCTTTTTCGGGCACCTCGGTCATGTGCTACGCAATCCCGTGGATGGCGCCGGAGAAAGCTTGCTTTGAAAGGGAATTAGGGTAGACTGTTACCCCTGAATTGTCCATTCCAGCAAACGATATGACGGAAGGAACGATACCTACGGACTGGACTTCAACTACGCTCCGCGCCCGCTATGCGGAGACGGACCAGATGGGCGTAGTTTATTACGCGAATTATCTCGTTTGGTTTGAGATTGGGCGGACAGATTTTTGCTTGCAGCACGGCTTCGCTTACCGCGATATGGAGCGTGAGGATAGGCTTTACATTATGGTAGCTGAGGCGCGTTGCAGGTATAAAGCCCCCGCGCGCTACGACGACCAAATCGTGGTTCGTAGCCGCTTGACCGGCATACGGAAGCGGGTGCTGATCTTCGGTTACGAAGTCTATAAGCAAATTACGGATGAACTCATCGCCGAAGGCGAGACGGTGCACGTCATCACGGACCGCGACGGCCGCCCGCGCACTCTACCTGAGAAGTACAGGGAGCTGCTTCTGGCAAAGGCAGAAACTAGAAATTAGAAACTAGAAAATCGAAACTGGACCATGAAAACTTGAAAGTGAAACCCACCCGCGCTTTTTTCTAGTTTCTAATTTCTGATTTCTAGTTTCTGATTTCTCATTCGACGAGGAACGATGGCACGTGATTTACAGCTCACCGGGCATGGCCTGACGCGACGGGATTTTTACCAGGTAGTGCTGGAGAACCGGCGCGTCGGACTCGCGCCCCGCGCGCGCCAGGCGATGACGCAGTCGCGCAAGCTTGTCGAAGGGATCATGGAGAGGAAAGAGACCGTTTACGGGGTTACGACGGGCGTCGGAAGCCTTTCCACGGAACGCATTGAGCCTGCGCAGGCGCGGGAACTGCAATTAAACGTGGTGCGCAGCCACGCTTGCGGGGTGGGTGAGCCGCTTGACGCTGGAGAGACGCGCGGGCTTCTCCTGCTGCGGGCCAATACCCTGGCGTGCGGTCTTTCGGGCGTGCGCCCGGCGGTGGCCGAGCTGCTCTGTGGTTTCCTCAACCACGGTGTGCGTCCCGTGGTGCCCGCGCGTGGCTCCGTCGGGGCGAGCGGCGACCTTGCCCCCTTGGCTCATGTGGCGCTGGCGTTGGTGGGTGAGGGTGACGTGGTCTACCAAGGCCGTCGCCAGCCGGCGCGGTCCGCACTGAAGGCTGCGGGGTTAAGGCCCCTGGCGCTCGAAGCGAAAGAAGGTCTCTCACTTGTGAACGGCACTCAGGCAATGCTTTCCGTAGGGCTTCTCGCGCTCCGGATTGCCGAAATTCTCGTGGACACGGCGGATGTAGCGGGAGCCCTCTCGCTGGACGCCTTGCGCGGCTCGCGAAGACCCTTTGACGCGCGCCTGCATCAAGCGCGCCCGCATCCTGGGCAGATGGTGAGCGCCAAGAATATCTGGCGGCTTACACAAGGAAGCGAGATCAACCGGTCGCATCAGGGGTGCTCGCGCGTGCAGGATGCCTACAGTCTGCGCTGCATGCCGCAGGTTCACGGCGCTGTGCGCGACGCGCTGGAATACGCGCGGCAGACTTTTGCCAGAGAAATGAACAGCGCTACGGACAATCCCCTGGTCTTCGTCGGCGAAGGCGATGTGATCTCGGGGGGCAACTTCCACGGCCAGCCCCTTGCCATCGCCCTCGACCTCATGGCCCTGGTGCTGACGCAACTTGGCGGCATCTCCGAGAGGCGAATCGACCGCATGGTGAATCCCTTGACGTCCGAACTGCCGCCTTTCCTCACAAAGTCAGCGGGGCTTGAATCGGGGTTTATGCTCGCGCAAGTGACCGCCGCGGCATTAGCTTCAGAGAACAAGATTCTGGCCCATCCCGCCTCGGCGGATTCCATCCCCACCTCTGGAAACAAGGAAGACTACGTGAGCATGGGCATGGCGGCAGCCCTGAAGCTGCGCCCCCTGCTTTCCAACTTGAGCGCCATCCTCGCCATCGAACTGCTGGCGGCTTGCCAAGCCATTGATCTGCTGGCGCCGCTCAGGCCCGGACGCTTGGCGGGAAAGGCCCAGCCGGTGCTGCGCGCCGTCTCGAAGCCATTGACCAAAGATAGGCCTTTGCATAAGGATATTGCCAGAGTCGCGCAGCTCGTTTCCCAAGGCGCCTTTGCCGCCATTTTGACAGCCAAATAGCGCTGGGAATGACCACTGGCCAATTGATTTTTCCATGCCGCGTATTTCGGCCACCATTGTCGCTTGCAACGAGGCCCGCAACCTCGCGCGCGCCCTGCGCTCGCTGGCCTGCGCCGATGAAATTGTGCTCGTCGATTCGGGCTCGACGGACCAGACGCCGGATATCGCGGCGAGCCTGGGAGCGCGGGTCATCCACCAACCCTGGCTGGGATACGCAGCGCAAAAAAACATTGCCACCGGGCACGCCCAATACGACTGGATTCTGAGCCTGGACGCGGATGAGGAACTCGACGCCGTGGCGCAGGCGGCGATTCTGAGCTGGAAAGGCTCTCAACCCGCCGCAGACGCATATCGCTTTGCCCGCCGTGCCCGCTACCTCGGCCGCTGGATTCTCCACTCCGGCTGGTATCCGGATTACAAGGTTCGCCTCTTCAACCGGCGCAAGGCCGGATGGCAAGGGAAGTACGTTCATGAGTCCATCGTAGTGAATGGGCGCATCGCGACGATGCCTGGTGAAATCCTGCACTACACCTGCGACACGCTGCAGGAGCATCTTCAGAGGATCGAGCTGTACACCGACTTGGCGGCGGAGGAAATGCGCGAGCGGGGCGAAACCCTGAACTTTCTGCAACGCTGGGTTGATCCCCTGTGGGTTTTCATCCACACTTACTTCTTCCGCCTGGGAGTCCTGGACGGGCACCAGGGGTTTCTGATCGCCACCATGGCGGCGCGTTACGTCCGCAGGAAATACGCAAAACTGGGCCGGGGGCGCTGAGGTGGTGCGGGCGTCTCGCCCGCTGTCGCTTGTAGGGGATGGCTTGCCGCTCCCTGACCAATAGGGAAGGGCAAGCCCCCCTATAACTTGCCCTTGCCGTTGGTCGTCACTCATGACTTGCTCAAGACCCTTGAAGATCGCTCATGTCGACACCGGCCTGAATCTGCGCGGCGGCCAGCGCCAATTGTTGAAACTGGCGCGCGGGCTTCGCGAGCGAGGCCACGGCCAGATCATTATATGCCGCGAAGAGAGCGAACTGGAAACATGTGCCCGGACGGAGGGGTTTCCTTGCTTTTCGCTGCCACTCCACGACCTTGGCCATGCGCATGGAATCCTGCAAGTGCGCCAGCTTCTGCAGGCCACGCCCTGTGACCTGGTTCATGCGCATGACGGACGTGGACAGACGGTGGCTTGGTTGGCGTCGATGGGAATGCCGGCTCGGCGGGTAGCTAGTCGCCGCGTGACGTTTTTCCCAAGGCGCCGCTGGACCTATCGCCTCAAGTATACCTACACCTGTGATGCGGTGATCGCAGTTTCAAATTTCATTCGTCAGCGGGCGATTTGCTGCGGCATACCGCAGTCGAAGATCGAGGTGATTCCTGACGGGGTCGAGATTCCCCCGGAATTACCCACGACGGAAACCCGAGCTAAAGCGCGAGCCCGGTGGGGAGTTGCCCCAAGCGACTTTCTGATTGGGCACTTGGGGGCCTTCACACCCGAAAAGGGGCAGGATGTGGCGCTTCGAGCATTTCAGCTATTAAGGGAAAGTTTACCGCAGGCACGACTGCTGCTGGCGGGGGAAGGTCCGACCCTGAGAGATCCGGGGATTATTCAGAGGTGCGAGGCGCTCGGCAACCGGGTCCGACTCTGCGGCGCGATTGCGGAGTTGGCGGAATTCTTCTCCGCTCTGGACCTGTTTGTCATGCCGTCAAAGTCAGAGGGACTGGGTTCTTCTGCTCTCATGGCCATGTCGTATGGCCTGGCGGTGGTGGCCAGCCGGGTGGGCGGCTTGACGGAAGTGGTTGAGGAAGAGCGCACCGGATGGTTAATCGAACCGGCTTCACCTGACGCCTTGGCCCAGGCGTTTGTGGCCGCAGCGGGTGACCGGACACGCCTCCAGCAATGGGGCCTGAACGGGCGGGAGCGCGCCCGCCAATTCTCCGTTGATATAATGGTCGAGCGCACGGAGGCGCTGTACTGCCGTTTGTTATTGGGATGATTTAGCATGGTCTACGTTCTGATCACGATCTTCGGGTTGATCTTTGGGAGCTTCTTAAACGTGTGCATCGTTCGCCTTCCCCGCAAGGAATCCATCCTGGTTCCAGGCTCGCATTGCCCGCACTGCAAGCATCCCATTCGTTGGTTCGACAACATCCCGCTGGTGAGTTACGTTCTCTTGAGAGGCCGCTGCCGGGATTGCCATGCCCGGATTTCCCCGCAGTATCCCGTGGTCGAAGCGCTCACCGCGCTCCTGCTGATTGCCACCTTCCGCCGCTTCGGCCTCAGCCCCGAATTCGTAAAATACGCCGCGCTGGTGATGATTCTCATCGTTGTCATCTTCACCGATTTGAGGCAGCGCACAATTCCGCACGCTGTGACCGTGTTCGGCATCAGTCTCGGCGTCGTGTTTAGCTTCTTCATCCCGGTTGACAACCGCCCCATAGGTTGGTTGGCCGAGCGCATGGGCCTCTTCCTTCCGGGAGTGCTCTTGTCCGTCCTGGGCGCGATTTCGGGAGCACTTGTGGGAGGCGGGTTGTTCTATGCTGTCGGAGAGGCCTTTTACATTTTGGGTGGGCGGACGAAGGAGTACTTGGGGTTCGGCGACGTGATGTTAATGCTCATGGTGGGGACCTTCCTGGGTGTACCCCTGACCTTGCTCACGATCCTGCTGGGTTCACTAGCAGGGTCTATCGTAGCCTTGTCGGTTACGCTGGCGGCGCCCCGTTTCCGCGATTATCACTGGCCTTACGGAACTTTCCTTGGAATCGCCGCCATTTACGCGGCCCTCGACGGCGCCCGTCTCGTGGAGGCTTACCTCCGCTGGTCAGGCATGGCAGGTTGAGCGCATCACTCCGTAATCTTGCCGTAAATGTATTCGCGAATCACCCCTCGGCTGGCCTCCGTGGGGTCGATGAACTCGATCGAGGTGCGGCCGGAGGCGTCTTTGTTTCGGATCTTGCCGGTGACTTTGATGGGCTCCTTCGCCTCAGGCATGTTGAACTCCAAGGTGATTTGGTCGCCTACCGCCGCTCCGCCTGAGCTCTCCAGTCCCATGCCTCCTTCGCTAATGTTGGTGCTCGTGGCCGCAAACCTTTCCTCCTCCCATACGCAATTGACGGCGGTGCGGTAGGGGAGGCGCGAGTTCCGCCGCCGTTCCGCCAGCATGGCGCCGCGTGCCGTGCGGAAGATGGCGTAAACCCTTTCGCGGGAAATGGGCTTTCCAATGAAGAAGGTCACACCGGCTTCGAATGCCCGGCGCATGGTTTCGACGTCGTCCATGCCGGTTAACATGATGATGGGAGCCTGCTGATTAGGCGGAGTGGTGCGGATTTTCCGGGCTAACTGGAAGCCGTCCAGGCCGGGCATGGCCACGTCCAGCATTATCCCATCGAACTTTTCGTGTTCCAGAATTGATGCGGCTTCTCGGCTATCCGACGATGTGCGCACGTCCACCCCCAAGGGTTGGACCATGGCCTTGATCATTCGGCAGATTTCCGGTTCGTCGTCTACGAGGAGGATTTTCATGGCCTTCCAAGGCTGTATGTGGCAGGCGGTAAATGGTAGGGGCAGCCCCACCTACCACCTACCGCATACCCATCTCTCACCGCTCCAGCCATTTCACTAAGTTCCTGAATATTTTAAGCCCATCCTGCGAATAATGGGCCGGCAAAGAAACTCGCTCCGGATGAGGCATCAGCCCCAGAACCAAGCCTGTTTCGTCACTCACGCCGGCAACAGCCTCCGGCGCCCCGTTGGGATTACTGGGATATTCCATAGTGGGGCGCCCCTGGCCGTCAGCGTAACGGAAAACCACCCGCGAGGCTGTGCCGGTGCCGTCGCAAAACAGTGCACGGCCCTCGCCGTGGGCAACCGGCATCTCCAAAATCTCGCCGGCCAGACCCTCCGTCCAGACGCAGTTCTCTTCGGAAACCAGAAGCCGGATTTTCCGGTCTTCAAAATGAGCAGACTGGTTCTCCAGCAGAGCCATGCTGCGCTTGCCCGGGGTGCGGCCAGGGAGAATCCCTGATTCGGTCAGCACCTGAAAACCGTTGCATATTCCCAGCAAGGGCCTCCGAACTTCCAAAAACTCTTCCAGTTGCTGGCGCAGACAGGCCACAAGCATTGTGGCAAATATGCGGCCCGCTCCCAGGTGGTCGCCGTAGGAGAAACCACCGGGAATGACTGCCGCCTGGTAGTCGCGAAGTCGCGTGCGGCCATCCAGCAGGTCCCGCAGCAGAACAAGTTCAGTCCTTCCACCCGCGAATTCGATAGCCGCCGCAGTTTCTTCGTGGCAGTTAGTACCCGGGCTGTAAAGAATGGCAGTGATGCCCCGACTCATTCGATAACCTCCCGAAATGTTCTACTCCAGACATCGCCAAGGGCCGCAGTTGCTTCCTGCCAAATTACCTGTGCGCGGTCGAGAAGAATCAATTGTGGGTTGGGCAGGACTTCTCCAATGACCCGGTAAGGAATGTCGCCCAACCGTCCGTTGAGGTTGAATTCGGAAGGCACCTCAAGCAGGACCGACCCTATGAACTCACCGAAAACCGCGCCGTCCTTCCTCCCCGGCGATTGTAAGGGCGCGCCTTGGTGTGTCCCTACACCGTCAGAAAGCGCGTCGAGTGAAACTCGAGCGCCATATCCCGATCCCCAGGCAGCCTCAAAAAGGCGCAAAAGAATCCCGCCCTCGGCAATCGCCGAGGCCGAGACGTACCCGCCCTGCCCGTGCAAGGCCAGCAGCGCTTCCCAGAGCGACCGAATCGAACTTGCGTCGTAAGCATCGAAGAGGCGGTCGCCACGCTGCCCGCAACTGTCAGCGTACACGCTGCCGCCTAGCGCCTCGCCATCAAACCGCCCGACGAGGACCAAACGATTCCCAGGTCGCTTGAACTCCTTGCTCACCACTTTCCTGACGTCAGGTAAGCGCCCCATAGTCGTTACCACCAGGGTGGGGGGCACATCGATCCGGCGGCCTGCGGTCTCAAATGTCCCGGAGCTTGAATCCTTGCCCGAAATGAATGGGACTCCCAAAGCCTCCGACATGTCGGCGATGGTCCCAACCATGGCACGCAAGTCCCAGGCGGTTTCGGGTCGCACGCGCGGGGTGTAGAAGTTGTCACAAAGAACCATCTCCCGGTAGTCTGCGCCAGCGGCCACCGCCTTGGTAATGGCCTCAACGATCATCAGACGCGCCAAGCCTGCGGGGTCTATTTCTCCATAGAAGGGATTGAACGCTAAGGTCGTGATCATGCCGTAGGGCTTGCCCCGCAACGGCGCCGAAACATAAACATTGGTCGGCATGCGATGATTCTTACCCGCGTAAGGCCCCATGGCAGTTCGCCCCTGCACCGTCGTATCAAAGCGGCAACCAGCGGCGCTCTGGTCAGCGCAGTGGTAATGTCCAAGCACAACCCGAATGGCGGCAGCCCAGTCTGCTTCGGTGTGGGGCTCAGGGATACGCAAGGGTTGGAGATCCCGCTGTGGCTGCGCGACCGGCAACGGGTCGATGGGGCAGGCTTTCCAAAGGAAATCCATGTCGAGGTCCACAACCCGCTGGCCGCGCCAAGTCGCCTCCAGCCGACCGGTCTCCGTAAAGGTCCCGAGGAGTGAATATCCCACCTCGTACCTGTCGAGAATGGCGCAGGCCTCCGCAAGTTTCTCCGGCGGCACCGCCAGGAGCATGCGTTCTTGCGATTCGGAGAGCAGGATTTCCCAGGCCGATAGACTCCTGTCCTTCAACGGTACATTTTCGAGGTCGATGCGCACGCCCGTCTCCGCGGCCATTTCCCCCACGGCACAGGAGATGCCACCGGCTCCGAGGTCAGTGATCGACCGCAGGCACTCCTGGTCCCGCAAAACCGGGATGGCGGAAGTGAACTTGCGCTCCGTAATGGGGTGACCGATTTGCACGGCGGCAGACTCTTTTTGCAGCGTTTCCCCGGTCATGCCCGTGGAACTGGCAGTGGCCCCGTGGATGCCATCCCGGCCGGTTGCGCCGCCGATCAGCAGAGCCACGTCACCTGGACGGGGAGTCTCCTTCAGCGCGTATTTTTTGGGAATCAATCCCACCGAATGCCCCAGGGCGAAGCACTTGGCGTAACCGGGATGGATGCGGTAAATGGGGTGCATCATGGGAATGCCCATGGGGTTCGTGTAATAGGAAGTGGCCCGGATCGACTCCGAAACGATCAACTGTGGGTGTAAAGCCCCGGAGGGAACTTCCGAGATCCTGGGGTCCATGGTCCCCATCACGGTTGTGCCGCCGATGGGATAGCCCCCTTTGCCAAAGCCCAGCGAATCGCGGATCACTCCGCCATGCTTCGTCGCAATGCCTCCAAAGGGAGCGATGGAACTGGGAAAGTTGTGGGTTTCACCTTTAATGGTTATCACCCAGTCCTCATAGAACTCCATGCCGCCGGCATTGTCTTTGAAGGACGAAACCACCAAAGGGTGGTTGATTCGCGCCGTGGCCTCGCTCAGCCTTTTCAGGAGCCCGAGGCTTTTCCAGGTGGTGTGGTAGCAATGGTCGCTCCACGACTGCGCCAGGATTTCAATCTCGGCATCGGTGTGCGGCCGGCCCTGAGCTTTCTCCTGCGCCTGGAGGACTTTCATCTGGGAAAGCGGCGCGTACCAGGAACGGGCCTTAGAAAGGGCAACCAGTTCCTCATCGCTCAAATTCAAGAAAGAAATCGTTGCCACAGGATCGGGATCCCCGGTGGGACGAAGTGTGGTCAGCACTTCGCCGGGCTCACGGATGCGCTCCACGACGTGGTTGTAGAGGAAGCGGGCGGCGATTCCCCGCGCCTCGGATTCCTGCAGCCCCCAGAACTGGTAGCGCCTGCTGAGCCGGGCAAATTCCAGGTCGACTTCACCCAAAGCCCGCGCTCCGGCGAGAATGGAGGGCGTCTCCGGATCGGTCACGGCCGGCCGGTAAGCGATTTCAACAATCGGCCCCAACCCGGGCAGGAGTTGCGAGCGCTGCGCCGGCACTTGGTAAAGCGGATTGACGAGAAGCGGCATCAGCCGGCCGAGGTTTACCGAACCCTCGAGCCAAAAAACACGCTCGATCACCAGATTCTTCAATTGCGGGTAGCCACGGCGGTGAAGGAAGCTAAGCCAGCTACGGGCTTCGGGGTCATCTTTCGAAAGGACGTAGACGCTCTGAATCGACATCGTTACCTCGGGCGAGGTTTGCCTCGGACTGAATCCGTGCTGAAAAATGCCTGGCCACTTCCCCCTGGGCGGAGGCCGGGCAGCAGCATAGTCGCGGATACCTTGTAGGGCTGACCCCTCCTTGCAGGATCAGCACCACCAGACGGAACAAGCTGCTCATTATAGCCGGGATGCCGTTGCTTGTCTCTACTCTGGCACCCCAACCTCAATCGGAGTGCTGAGCACCAAGTTCCCCCAGGCAACTCGCATCGTGACATGCTTGATGTCGTCCTTTGGATATGAGAGCGTGATGGTCAGTTTCTCCGTCGGGGTCTCCGCTTGGGCGACAGTGGACATCAGTGCTTCGAATTCCACGGGCGCCTTCTCAATTTGAAAGGCGTCAAGCCGCTGCTTGCGAGCCTTCGTCGGGTCAATGAAAACCAGACTCCACTCGGAGCCTTCTTCGGAGCGGTGTAGGCCGAGGTAATAGAACCCCATCGGAACCTTCTTCCCGGCGATGGACAAGGGAAGCTCGGTGTCCAAAATAGTCCAGTAGTTGCTCCCCATGCGCCATATCTTTCCCCTGGTCATGCCGTCGAACTTGGCAGGGTCGTTGTAGTCCTTTTTCCAGACTGGCCGGCCGTAGTCGATAGCCACTTGCCCGGCGGCGGCATCGGTTTGGGTATTCCAGTAAAGCACGCGGGCCGAGGCCCGCTCGTCTGGCGTGCCGCCCTCCGCCACAATCCTGGGCCTTTGTTGCTGCCCCGCCGCATGCAACGAAAAGAACAGCGCCACAGCCAGCAGTGAGTGGATCTTCATCGCTTTTCTCCTTTTGGCTTGCCTTCTTTCCTGAAGCGTGATTCTAGCACGGGACCCCTGCCCCTTGCGCGGATTGTCGGGGACCAAGGGCAAAATGGCGGCGCAAAGCCGCCTCTACGCTACCGCTCTGCGAATCTCGTTGACTCCGCGCCAGGGTGGGTGCAAAATTTGATTTTGGGGTTTCGGAAGCGAACTCCCAGCCAGTTGGGGAGCTTCGCATTGTCAGGGCGCACAAGCTGCATTGAGCTATGAAAAACCGCAAGCTTAAATTTGGCCTAGGTGTGGGCATTATTCTCGGTGTAGTGGGCTGGGAAGCGGTCTCAGGCTTCCAGCAAAGCAAGACCTACTACGTCACCGTAAACGAACTGACTCAGGGGCAGACGGCGCGCCACCGGGTTCGTGTGGGAGGCACTGTCGAACCCGGCTCAGTGGAGCGCCGGGCGGGAAAGCTCACCTTCCGTCTCGCCCAGGACGCTAAATCCATCCCCGTGACTTATGTGGGGAGCGACACCTTGCCGGACACCTTCAAGGATGGGGCGCAGGCCATCATCGATGGAGATTATCTTTCAACCGGCGAATTTCAGGCGGAGAAAGTTCAAGCGAAATGCGCGTCGAAGTATCAGGCGTCACCAGCATCCCCGGCAGGCGGAGCCTCAAGCCCCAAGGTTGCGGGGTTGGGTCAGTAGCGCCAACGAAGGAGGAAATTCACCACAGAGATCACAGAGACCACAGAGGAGAACCGGAGCGTTTTTCTCTGTGGTCTCTGCGTGCTCTGTGGTGCATCTTTCCTTCCCTACCACGAAGAAGTTGACGACCTGAGCACTAGAGAGTGCTTATGAACGAACTCGGAAGCATTGGCTTGGTGGCTGCGCTGGCCTTTGCGGCTTATGCCGTGTGCGCCGGGGCCTTGGGCGGGAAGTTGCGGAGTTTGCGCCTGACGAGGAGCGCCGAGCGCGCCACCCTGTCATTCTTCGTCATGGTCACGCTGGCCGTGGCCGCGCTCGAGTATCTGATCTTCACCAACGACTTTCACAACGCCTACGTCGCCGAACACTCCAACCGTGACCTGTTTACCTTTTATAAAGTGGCGGCGCTTTGGGCTGGCCAGGAAGGCTCGCTGCTTTTCTGGACCTGGCTGCTTTCCATTTACAGCGCCTTGGCCGTCCTCCTGAACCGCAAGAAAAACCGCCAGCTCATGCCTTACGTGGTTGCGGTGCTGATGGGCACGGGCGCCTTCTTTTCTTCCCTGGTGCTTTTTGTTGCCAACCCTTTTCAAGAGCTTTCGCTCGCCTCGGCCGCTGGTACGCAACCCTTCACCCCGCCGGACGGCAACGGGCTGAACCCTCTTCTCCAGTACCACTCCATGGTGATTCACCCTCCCATGCTTTACCTGGGGTATGTGGGCATGGTGGTCCCCTTCGCCTTCGCTATGGCCGCGCTCCTCACTCGGCAGTTGGGCGACAACTGGATTCGCACCACACGCCGCTGGACGATGGTCCCCTGGATGCTCCTCGGCCTGGGTATTCTTCTGGGCGGCAACTGGGCTTACGCTGTGCTGGGCTGGGGCGGCTACTGGGGTTGGGACCCGGTGGAGAATGCCTCGCTCTTGCCTTGGCTCTCCGGAACCGCGTTCTTGCACTCCGTGATGATCCAGGAGAAGCGCGGCATGCTCAAGGTATGGAATGTAGTTTTGGTCATCACCACCTTTTTCCTCAGCATCTTCGGAACCTTTCTCACGCGCAGCGGGATTGTTTCTTCTGTACACGCTTTTGCGCAATCGAACATCGGCCCCTTCTTCGCGGTCTTCCTCTGCGTCATAGTATTCTTTTCGGTCACGTTGCTTTTCCTCCGCGTGGATCATCTCAAGAGTGAGAATAAGCTCGATTCCCTGGTTTCCCGGGAGAGCGGCTTCCTCTTTAACAACTGGATACTGCTGGCCCTGGTCTTCGCAGTCCTTTGGGGGACGTTGTTCCCGCTGATTTCCAAAGCGGTGCAAAATGTAAGCGTCACCGTCGGCCCTCCGTTCTTCAACAAGACGGCTACACCCATGGGCCTGCTGCTCTTGTTCCTGACCGGCGCGGGCCCGCTTCTGGCCTGGCGTAAGACTTCTTTCCAGAGTCTCAAGCGCAATTTCCTCGTGCCCTTGATTGTTGCCGGGGTTTCGGGTGCGATTCTGCTCATCGCGGGCGTGCGCCATTTCTATGCATGGATGACCCTCTGCCTCTCCATTTTCGTGGGCGTCTGCATCCTGGGTGAGTTCTGGAAAGGCGCCAGGACGCGCATGAAAACTGCGGGCGAAAACTTTGCGCAGGCTCTTTATAACCTCACGATGCGCAACACGCGGCGTTACGGCGGTTACGTCGTACACCTGGGCATTGTGCTCCTCTTTATTGGGTTTGCCGGTTTGGCTTTCAAGACGGAGGCCAAAGGTCTGATGCAAGAAGGCGACCTGCTGCGGGTGAAGAATTATCTGCTGCGTTGCGACGGCCTGGCGAACGGTGACACTCCGAACTACGAATACACGCGCGCGCTTCTTACCGTCACCAAGGACGGCCATGCCTTCACCACCATGCACCCCGAGAAACGCTTTTACAAGGCCAGCCAGCAGCCGACGAGCTATGTGTCCATTCACCCCACCCTCGCCGAGGACCTTTACGTCGTCCTTTCAGGGTTCGACCAGAATACGGGCAAGGCGGTCATCGAAGTTTTCATCAATCCACTGGTCATGTGGGTGTGGATCGGCGGCGTGGTGGTGTTCCTGGGAACGCTGTTGGCGCTCGTTCCCAGCCGGGTGGAGCGGGAAATGGCGGAAATCCGCCGGAACCAGGGCGTGGCAGTGCAGGTGGACGATCTGAGGATTGGGGGCTAGGGGCAGGGACTGAGGGTTGGAGGCCGGGAACGAATTGGAGCTTTGCCCTCTGAAGCGTGTTCAGAAGCAACGGGCTTTGTCATCCTGAGCGGAGCGAAGGATCTCGGCGGTTCGTAGTTGGCGCGAGGGCCGGGAAGAACAACTGCGGAGATTCTTCGCTTCGCTCAGAATGACAGGCGCGCACCTTGCGGCTGCCCCCCAGGGCGGCCACAAGGGCTGCCCTTACGACGCTGCGCAAGAACAGGTAAAGATGCAAATCACAAATCGCAAATCGCAAAAGAAAAGCTCCAAAAGCACCTCTCGGTACTCTGCTAAATGGTCCGCGGTCGTCCTCGCTTGTGGCATGTTTGTAGCTTCCATGACACGCGCCGACGGCTCCAAGAAGCCGACACTCGAGTCGATAGGCGAGCAGGTAATGTGCCTGTGCGGCTGTGTGGCGACTCTGAACCACTGCCCGCACCGTGATTGTGCGACGGTAGCTGAAATCCGCCCCATCATCGAAAAGGAGATCGCTGAGGGTAAGGATGAAACCACCATTCTCCAGGATTTGGCCATTCGTTATGGCGTGCAGGTGCTCGCCGCTCCGCCGGCCAGAGGATTCGGCCTGACAGTCTGGATTCTCCCCGGCTTGGGGTTGTTGTTTGGGTTATCTTTCGTCGTCTTCATCGTGCGGCGTTGGAGGCGACCAACGCCGGTGGCGGCTGGTGTTCCCGCCAAGCCGTTGGACGCGCAGTTGCTCGCGGCGCTGGAAGAAGAAATGAAGGCCTCGGGGCTGGAGGCTAAAGATTAGCAGGTTGGCTTTTTCTGGAAACTCTTTCCTCCTTTGGTTCGTCAATGCAAGGAAAGCCCGGATATGGTGATAGGCCAGCCGGATTGCCTGACGCACGGAACCATACGGGGAAAGATTTCGAGACATGGTTAGCGAAAACTGGCCGTCACTGTGTGGGTCGCTGGGCAAAGTCATGACGGTGTTCTTATTAGCCGCTCTTCCGGCGGTTGCACAACAACAGGCGGCTGGCGTCGAGTTCTTGAAGGGCCAGTCCAAGGCGGGAGACAAAAGCAACGCCGACCAGAAACCGGAGGCAGGTTCGCAAAGCGGCACTTCCAATGGCCGGCTTTTTTATGTTCTGCCTGATTTTCTCACTGTGCACGCCACCCAGTTACCGCCTCTGAGTGTAGGGCAAAAATTCAAAGTGGTAGCGCGAATGTCGTTCGATCCTGTTGAATACCCTTACTACGCTCTTCTTGCTGGCATCAGCCAGGCTAGGAATAGCGAACCTGGCTATGGGCAAGGTGCGGCCGGCTATGGGAAACGCTACGGGTTAGCGTTTGCGGACGGTACTATCGAGGGTTTCATGACAGGAGCCATCCTTCCCTCACTGTTGCGGGAGGATCCTCGGTACTACCTGATGGCTAAGGGAACATTTTGGCATCGCACCGCTTACGCCATCAGCCGCATCTTTGTTACTCGCACTGACTCCGGGCATGAGCGGTTTAATTTTTCTGAGATCATCGGGGCAGGGCTTGCAGCCGGCATTTCCACCTACAGCTACCACCCGCGAGGGGATCGGAATTTGGCGAATGCCGCCAGCGTGTGGGGCTCGCAGGTCGCGGACGACACGGTGGGCTAAGTGATGACGGAATTCTGGCCTGACATGCGTCGAAAACTTAGCCACATGACGCACCGCGGATCAGTCGCGCCCTGAGGTTGCCACGTAGCGAGTGTGATTCTGTCATTCTGAGTCGCGACATGTCTGGGCGAAGAATCGCTGCATTTGTATTTTCTGCAGTGGGCCGTCTAAGAACTGTAAAGATCTTTCGCTTCGCTGCGTCGAAAGTAACGTTCGTCACTTTCATCTCTATGGGTGGGCAGCACGCCCATGCCCACCAGGCATAACAGATTCGGATGATCTGAGAGAGGTGATCGAAACCCATGCTTCTCGTTGTCGGATTGCTGATCGCAGCAGGTCTGGCGGCGTTCGTTGCGACGCCTCTGCTTTCTCGGGAAGGGGCGGCGAGTGCGAGTTTGCCTGTGGACGTTACTCCCCTGGCCGACTTGAGGCGACGCCGCCTGGTGGTCTACGAGAATCTCAAGGACTTGGAATTCGAATATCAGGCGGGAAAGATCGCCGCCCAAGACTACCAGAACCTCAGGCAAAACTACTTAGGTGAAGCGGCTACCCTCATGGCGGCCTCACAGGAGGCTGAGCACTTAAAGGAGACCGATGCTCTGCTTGAACGTGAAATAGTCGCGCGCCGCGCCTTGCGGAAGAATTTGCCTCCCCAGGATTATGTGTGTCCCCATTGCGGCTTCGAGAATCCTGTGCCCGTGAAGTTCTGTGGCGAGTGTGGAACCAGAATCAGCCATTGAGCCATTGAGTCATCGGGCCATTTGGCCATTGAGTCATTGAACCATTGAGCCATTGATCCATTATTCCTATCCAGCCCATTGACCCAATTGTGGATTCGGTTTAATTTCTTCTCGGCCTGTTCTTTTCAATGATTCAATGACCCGATGGCTCAATGGCCAAATGACTCAATGGCTCAATGACTCAATTACGTAACCTCCGTTTGCTCATCGCCTACGACGGCACGGATTTTCATGGCTGGCAGCGTCAGCCGAATGCGCTGACGGTGCAGGAGTGCCTTGAATCGGCAATCGAGAGGATTCTCAGCGAGAAGGCGCATGTTTACGGCTCCGGGCGGACCGATGCTGGGGTGCACGCTCTGAACCAGGCGGCCAACTTCAAAACGGATTGTCCTATTCCCTGCGAAAACCTCGTAAAAGCCTTGAATGACGCTCTCCCGCCCACGGTGCGCATTAAGGACGCCCAGGAAGTTTCTTCCCAATTTCACGCCCGCTACGACGTTCGCTCCAAGACCTATCGCTACCGGATTTTCCAGGGTCCGGTCGGTTCGCCTTTTCTGTCCCGGTTCGTTTGGCATTATCCGTATCCGCTCGACGTTGAGCGCATGGCCCAGGCGGCGAAACTGTTTACAGGAGAACACGATTTCACCAGCTTCGCCGCCGTCGAGGGGATCGCCGGGGGTGAGAGTCTTTCGAACGGCGGCGATGGACAAGATGCAGTGGCACAGGCAGTATTGCCTGTGCCGCGCCTAACTGAAACAACCATGGTGCGAAGAATCTTTGCTTCGCGAATTTTCCGCCGCCCCCGGACAGCTATGCTGATCTACGAAGTTACCGGCAATGGGTTTCTCCACCACATGGTGCGCAGTATGGTGGGCACGCTCGTGGAGGTCGGACGAGGAACGTTGGAGCCCAATGGCATCATCCGAATCCTCCATGCTCGCGACCGCGCCATGGCGGGTCCCACGGCTCCGGCCCAGGGACTGTGCCTGGTGCGGGTCGAATACTGAAATTGAGTCATCGAGCCATTGTGTCATCGATCCATTGACTCATCGTCTATTCAATGATTCAATGACTCAATGGCTCAATGAATCAATTCCTGGGGGTTGACGTGGCTTTCAAAATCAAAGAGAAGAAGCCCGGCCAGAGAGCTTGTGATGAGAAAGACGCGAAGGGAGAGCTTTGCGTCGGCCACCTCAAGCGTTGGTATTACGACGATCCGCACCGTCTCTCTACTACGGTGGAAGAGGAAGAAGCGCTCAAGGCGTTCGGGAGAGTGGCAGAGGTTTACCGTTGCGAACGTTGCCACACGCTCTACCGGCCTGCTCTGGCTGACCACTCCACAGCGGGGCAAAAGTACGAACGACGCCCAGTGAATCTGCTGGGAGACTTCGAAAAGTCGAAAGTCGAGAGTCAAGAGTCGAAAGTGTCGTCGAGGAGTTGAAAAGTCAACAAGTTTTTGATCTTCGGCTTCTCAACTTCTCGACTTCTTAACTCCTCGACTCTTGACTCTCGACTACTATGGACCGCCTATTGACGGAGATGGAAATTCAAGAGCTCTGCGGCCCGCCGGCCCACTGACCTGTTGAGCATCCGAACCCAAGCCGAAGCTTATCTGGTAGTGGTCACCGCAATTTGGGGGTGCACCTTCGTGGTCGTCAAGGGTGCGCTCGCTGACGCTGCTCCACTGCCTTTCCTGGCGGTGCGGTTTATACTGGCCGGACTTCTCCTTTTGGCCATATTGGGGCGAGGGCGGGTGGACCGGGGAGCAATCTTTCCCGGTTGTATATTGGGATTGTTTCTGTTCGCAGGGTACCTGTTTCAAACTTGGGGCTTAGTCTATACTACGCCCTCGAAAAGCGCCTTCCTTACTGGTTTCAGTGTGATCCTGGTTCCGCTGATCCTGATGATCTCCGGGCTTAGAAGAAAACGCAATCCCCAGTCATTCCTGCGAAGCTTGCCCTCCGCGGAGGCGGGAGAGCGGAAATTCGGCCACTTAGGCGCTGAGGCGGAGCCCCGCTTTAACAGAGGTGACGGCAGAAGCGGTTCTCGGGACCGGCTCGGCCCCGCGAACCTTCTAGGGGCAATTTTGGGGGTCGCGGGGATCTACCTGCTGGTAGCCCCGTCGGGTATGACCGGGGTAAACCGGGGAGACATACTCACGCTCGCGGGCGCATTTTCTTTTGCGATTCATATCGTGCTTGTGGGGCGCTATACGCAGAAGTTCTCCTTTCTCCATCTCGTCCCGGTGCAAATTCTCGCGGTCGGGTTGCTCTCGTTATTCGCGCTTCCCCTGGCCCCGCATCAAACCCTGCATTTGACCGGACGGCTGGTGATGGCAATCCTGGTAACAGCAGTGCTGGCCACAGGGGTGGCTTTCTCTATTCAGAATTGGGCACAACAATACACTCCGGCCGCGCACACGGCGCTGATCTTTGCCTTCGAGCCGGTGTTTGCCGCGCTCTCCTCCTGGTTGGTGATGAGAGAACATCTTGGCGGCAGGGTGCTGCTGGGCTCGGGGTTAATCCTGGCGGGCATGGTAGTTTCGGAGATTTGGGGTTCCACCTTGCCTTCGCCGGTAGAAGGCTAGGCAATTTTGGATTTTAGATTTCGGATTTTGGATTAGGCCCTTTGTTGTTCCCTCGCCCCTGGAACGATCGGAAGAATCGCTGGGCCAGTCAACCTGAGAGCAGAGAACAGGCCCAGCATGACAGGATTCGGTTTGTTCACGAGTTCTGGGGCTGGGGAAAAACAGGCGGGCCTAATCCAAAATCCAACATCTAAAATCGCCCCCGCCCCTGTCTTCAGCCGTTACCAAAGTGCTAGTTATCTCGTCAAATGAGGGTAGCGGCAGAATGGCAGGGTAATGCTATAATCAGTTGATGGCCCGATTAAGGGGCGCGGATTGCCAGAGTGGAGAGAGGAATGAGCAGAAGCGGACGTAAACTTCTCCCGGTGTTCGTCATCGTGGTGACGCTGGGAATTGGAATAATGATCGGCACCGTCGTTTCCCATGGGGTGCGAGCGGCCAGAAGTTCGTCCGTGGCTCTGGACGCCAAACCGCTTCCTCCTCCCTCACCGGCAGAATTATCAAACTCTTTTGCCCAGGTTGCGGAGGAACTCGCGCCCGCGGTGGTGAACATCAACACCGAAAGTACAGTGCGCGTCACCCGCCGGCGCTTTCATGCGCCTGATGATTCTCCCTTTGGCGATTTTTTCGATAAGTTCTTCGAATCGCCCGGCGCCCCACTCGGAGATCTCCGGCAACAGAGTCTAGGCTCCGGCGTTATACTGAGCCCCAATGGCTACATCCTGACGAACTATCACGTGGTAACTCAGAGTGGCGAGGATAAGCCGGTCGATCGCATTATCGTGTACTTGGGCGGGGACGATACGACCAAGTACAAGGCCAAGATCATCGGCACCGACAAGGAGACGGACCTGGCGATTGTTAAGATCGACGCGGGCAAGCAGTTGACGGCGGCCTCCTTGGGCGATTCTGATTCCATGCGAGTCGGCGATTGGGTGTTGGCCATCGGAAGTCCCTTTGGGTTAGACTCCACCGTGACCGCCGGCATCGTAAGCGCCAAGGGGCGCGACATCGAGCAGGGAGTGGAAGGGCAGTTCAAGCGCTTTATCCAGACCGACGCGGCGATCAATCCCGGCAACAGCGGAGGCCCGCTGGTCAATCTGGCGGGGCAGGTGATTGGGATCAACACGGCCATCGCCACGCAGCGGGGCACTTACGACGGCGTGGGTTTTGCCATTCCTTCGAACACTGCCCGAAAGGTCTACAACGCTCTCATCACCTCGGGCAGCGTGCAGCGTGGAGCCATCGGTGTTACGTTTTACAGCGCCTACAATCCGTCCTTGCTGAGAAGCTTTGGAACGGATCATGGCATCGTCATTAATGATGTGGAAGTCGGCAGCCCAGCCGAGCGCGCTGGTCTGAAGTACGGAGATGTTATCCTGAGCGTGGATGGGAAGCCCATCAAGAGCGCCGACGAACTGGTCGCGATTGTCTCCGAAAGCCCGATTGGCAAGAAGCTCCGCATGGAATACCTTCGCGACGGGAAACGGCTGACCACCGAGGTGGAAGTGGGCGACCGTAACAAGATCGTTGCCGAACTGGAGGGGGAAGGTCCGGCACACCAGGGCGTGGAAGCTCCCTCGGAGGAAAGCTCGGGGGTTTTGGGTTTATCCGTCAAGAGTCTCACGCGCGAGCAGGCCCAGGAGTTCGTTGACCAACTCCATCTGGACAAACAACAGGGAGTCCTGGTTACGAACGTCCAGCCCAGCGGGTTCGCTTTGGATCTTGGCGTTCACCATGGGGATATCATTCTGAGCATCAACCATCATCCGCTCGCGTCAGCAGAAGACTTCAACCGCTTGCAATCTTCCCTGAAATCCGGGGACGATGTGCTGCTGCTGATCGCGCGAGGCAGCGGCCCACACTCGTATACCACTCTGTTTCTTGCGGATCGCATACCGTAACTGGTACCGGTGTGTTGCCGCTCGCCTGGGTTCATGCTTGTCCCGCACATTCTCAGCGCAACTTCTGGGATTGGGATCCTGAAATCTGGAATGCGGCCCGCGGCCGCATGGCGGGACTGAGGAAACGGAAGTTGAAGCACTTCAAAACGAAAATCTGCGCAGGATTGGCGCTTCTAGGCGCACTGATGTGGATAGTGCCGGCCCGGCTACGCGCGGATACCACTACGCAACACAAAAGCGCGACGACCGTAAAGCACAAGTCGAGCACGCCCGCCCAGCGTCGTGCTCATAGGGCCTCACAGCACCGCGCTCCTCAGGCCCCTACCACGGCCAGCCAACACCGCTCCACCCATCGCGCCTCCAAGCGGCACATTTCTCCCAGGGCTGCGCGTGCCGCGGCGCGGCGCCGGCGAGCTCAGTTGCGCCCGGAGCCGGAACGTATTGAAGAAATCCAAAAAGCTTTGGCCCAGGCAGGGTATTTCAACGGACAGCCGAAAGGCCTTTGGGACGATCAGACGCGCGAGGCGATGCGGCGCTACCAGGCCGATCACGGGTTCCCGGCAACAGGCCTTCCAGAGGCAAAATCTCTGATGAAGCTCGGCCTCGGCCCGCACCCCCTACCGGCGGACGTTGATACCACTCCCGGAGCTAAGGCCAGCGGCGACGCGGGCAGTAGCACTCCCGCTGCTCCCACTACCTCCGACCCCCCCGCTCCACCTGCTGCTCGCGCCGCACAACAGAACCCACCTGCGACGACGCCTCAGCCTTAGCCGGGATTTCTCGCCAGGGCTGGAAGGGCGGGGGATGTGAGTCTGTGTGAAAGCGCCCGTTTGCGTGTCATTCCGAGAAGCCGCAGGCGACGAGGAATCTCGCACTGTCTTGAGAATACCCAGAGCGAGATTCCTCTCCCTCGGCTGACGGATCGGAATGACACCCTAGGCAGGGTTATCACAAAGACTCGCCCACTGCCTACTGCCTACTTTCCCTCCCCAGCCCCCAGCCCCTATGTGTCGATCTGCGCCCTCTGCAACTTGTCGCTGTAATCCACGTAGACAGCCTTCCACTCAGAATAGAAATCCAGCGCGGCGGTAGACGCCTCCCGGTGGCCGTTGCCGGTCTGCTTGGTGCCGCCAAACGGCAAATGGGTTTCCGCACCGATGGTGGGAGCATTGACGTAGAATATGCCCGTCTCCATATCACGCATGGCTTGGAAGGCACGATTGACGTTCCGAGTGTAAATCGATGAGGAAAGTCCGTAGACGACTCCGTTACCGATTTCAATGGCTTCCTCGAGGCTCCCGCAGGGCATGATCGAGACCACGGGACCAAAGATCTCCTCGCGGCAAATTCGCATTTGGGGATCACAATCGCCGAAAATGGTGGGTCTGTAGAACCAGCCAAGATCGTAGTCGCCGCCCACCAGGCGCTCGCCGCCGCAAAGCAGCTTGGCCCCTTCCTGCTTCCCAATTCCGACGTATCCCTCCACAGTCTTTAATTGACTCTCGTTGATGAGCGGCCCCATCTGCACGCTCGGATCAAGACCGTCACCGACCTTGAGCGCGCGCGCCCGGTGCACGAACTTCTCCACGAAGTCCTTGTACACCTCTTTGTGCACTGCCATGCGGCTGGAGGCCGTGCAACGCTGCCCGGTGGTCCCGAAGCCGCCCCAAATAGCGCCCTCCACGGCAAGGTCCAGGTTGGCGTCCTCCATGACTATGATGATGTTCTTGCCACCCATCTCCAGGCACGTATGCTTGAAGGTGGTCGCACAAACCGCCGCGACCTTCCTCCCTACTTCGGTCGATCCCGTGAAGGAAACTACACGCACGTCATCATTGGTCATCAAGGCCGTTCCGACCTCGGGGCCGCTTCCTGTAACCAAGTTCACCACCCCGCGGGGAACTCCCGCCTCCTCAAGCGTCTGAACCAGGTTGTAAGTCGAAAGCGGCGTAGCGGTGGCAGGCTTTATCACCACCGCGTTGCCGCAAATGAGCGCGGGCATGACCTTCCAGGAGGGAATGGCCATGGGAAAATTCCAGGGCGTGATCAGCGAGCACACACCGATGGGGCTGCGCACCCACATGCAGAACTTGTTGGGCAATTCCGAAGTGGTGGTCTGCCCGAAAAGCCGCCGGCCCTCTCCTGCCATGTAATAGGTCATGTCAATGGCTTCCTGAACGTCGCCCCGGGTCTCATCGAGAATCTTCCCCATTTCCCGGGTCATCTGCTCGGCGTACTCTTCCTTTCTTTCCGCCAGCAGGCGCGCGGCCCGATAGAGAATCTCGCCGCGCTTGGGAGGCGGGGTATTCCGCCAGGATTTGAACGCGTCCTTCGCCGCTTCAATGGCGTTTTCAACGTCCAGCTGGTTAGACTTCTGGAATACTCCCACCAGGTCGCGCTGGTTGGCGGGATTGATGTCATCAAAAGTGTGGCCAGTGGATGAAGGTATCCACTCCCCGTCAATGTAGTTCTTGAAGACTTTCGGTGGTGCCATTTTCCTGTTCCCCCCTGCAGTTCGCGATGCCTGAACAGTCACGAGCTGAATTCGAGCCGCGATCGCGGGAAAAACTATAACAGACGCTAGCAAGGGCTTCAAGGCGAGAGACCGATCGCTGGTCGTGGCCGAACTAGGGACTAGGGCAGGGAAGGGCAGGGCGGGGCAGGGCAGCCCCTAACCCAATGACCTGTGGGGGGACGGCTTGCCGTCCCCTGGAGGCTCTGCTTCCGGCCCGCCAGATCCTTCCCCATTGTGAGACCGATAACTCACCTAGCCTGCGCCTGCTGGTGAAATCGCCGGTCGCAGGCTCACTGGCCTGGAAACTGAGGTGTGGAAAAATCACGTTTCGGCAGAGGGTTCGTAGTTGTCGGGCAAGGCAGCAGTCCCGCGGGGGCCTCTGCGGCACTGCAAAGGGGGCCCAGCGAGGGGTGCGGTCGAAGCGGGGGTTTTGCACAGGAGTGTCTGATAATATTTTCCTGGGGATCCTTATAGTTAACATAATATGTTTCCCACAGAAGCCATCCGGTTTTCCACAGAAAGGGCTAAGGAAGTCGGAGAGTCGAAAGTCGAAAATTGGAACCGGAAACCGGACTGTCGGGGTAGGAAACTGGATACTGAGCGGCGGCACCCGGAGAATAGAAATCGGAAGGCGAGAAGGGAGATAATGGAATCTGGAAAAGCGATTTTCAAGTTTCGAATTTCGAGTTTCGAATCGGGATTTTCCCCGTTGCCCGGGGGCGCGCGGATGTGCTAATTTTAATGGTCATGTCGGCGCGTCGACATCGACACTGGGATGCCTCTTCGTGAAACGGAAGCCATTGTTCTGAGGACCTACCGGTTGGCGGAAGCTGACAAGATTGCTTCGCTTTTCACACGTCAAATGGGGCGCCTGCGCGCGGTGGCTACCGGCGCTCGCCGCACCTCGAGCCGTTATGGCGCCGCGCTGGAGCCCTTGAGCCACGTTCGAGTATTCATTTTCGAGCGCGAGCAGCGCGACCTGCTGCGCATGAACTCCGCCGAGCTGATCGAGTCCTTCTTCGATATGCAAAGGGACTACCGGATTCAGCTCGCGGCCCAGTACATTGCGGAAGTGGCCGAGCGCATGATCCCGGAAAGGGAAGCGAACGAGCGCCTGTTTCGACTGTTTTTGGCTGTGCTGCGGAGCTTGAAGCATTCCGGCGAGGTGACGCGGCCGCTTCTTTACTTCGACTACTGGCTGCTGCGGCTGGCAGGCTTTTTGCCGGACTTCGAGCACTGCCAAAACTGCGGCCGCCCCCTTGGCGATGAAGGCGGTTATTATGGTCCGGGGTCGGAGGGTCTGTCGTGCGAAGCCTGCCGGACGGGTGCCACCAGCCATAGATTATCGCCCCAGGTGAGTGCCGCCGTCGCCGCCGGATGCCGGAGGCAGCTCGAGCGGTGGATCAGCGAGGAAAAGGCCCCGGCGGGCTGCCGCGAGGCACGCAGATTCCTCGAGGATTTGATCGAAACCCACGCCGAACGAAAACTGGTCACCCGCGCCATGATGGAGGAAGCGGTGTGAGGCAGGGCCCGGGTGTCAGGGGTTAGAGCGACAGAGCCTTCAGCTTCGGCCGTCAGGTATCAGCAGGGTCCCAAGACCCGAGTTGGTCGGGTGGAACGTTCATCTGAGCGCTGACAACTGACGATTGAGAACTGTTTGCTGAGAACTGAGAGCTGAGGGCCAACAGCTTCACGACATATGCCACAACGCGGAAAACGGTCAAAAACGCCGAAGGCCTCACCACTCACATTTCAGGAGATGATCTTCCGCCTGAGCGAGTTTTGGGCGGGGCTGGGATGCGTTGTGGCCTTGCCTTACGATCTCGAGGTGGGGGCGGGCACGATGTGCCCCGAGACCTTTTTCCGCGTCCTGGGAAAGCAGCGGTGGCGCGTGGCGTATGTCCAGCCCTCGCGCCGTCCTGCCGATGGCCGCTATGGTGAGAATCCCAACCGCCTGCTCAAACATACGCAGATGCAAGTCGTCCTGAAGCCGCCGCCGGCAAACATCCAGGACCTGTACCTCGATAGTTTGGGGGCCCTCGGAATCGACATCCGCCACCACGACATCCGCTTCGAAGAAGACAACTGGGAGGCGCCTACCCTGGGGGCCTGGGGCATGGGCTGGCAGGTCATGCTGGATGGGCTCGAGATTACCCAGTTTACCTACTTCCAGCAATCCGGCGGCGTGGACCTGGAGCCCATTAGCGTCGAGTTGACTTATGGGCTAGAACGCATTGCTGCGTTCCTGCAAAACGTCGAGGATGTTTACCACATACGCTGGAACGAAACCGTGACCTACGGCGAAATGCGGCAATCCGAAGAACTGGAGCTCTCTGTATACGATTTTGAGAAGGCGGACCCAGAGGTTTGCCGCAAAATCTTCGATCTCTATGAGGGCGAAGCGACCCGCCTGCTGGAAGAATACCGAAACTCGAAAAGCGAAAATCGAAACTCGAAAACCTCGCCGAGTTTAGAACTCGATCCAAAGGCAGCACAGCAGGCAGCCGACATTTCTTCAAGTAACACTTTAACTATCCGCGAACCTCGAAACTCAAGATTCGAAAACAGGAACGCGACAAGCGCGCCGAGTTTCGATTTTCGAGTTTCGAATTTCGACCCTGGGGAGCGCTTTCCCTTGCGCAAGGTCTACGACCTTACTCTGAAGTGTTCCCACCTGTTCAACATCCTCGACGCGCGCGGCGCGATCAGCGTGACGGAGCGCGTGGCGTTGATCTCGCGCGTTCGCAAACTCGCCTGCCAAGTCGCCGCCATTTACCTCGGCCGGCAAACCGCCGCGGAGGTGCGCGCGTGACGGCCCGCGAAAAACGGGGAATACCCACCCAAACTGAAACGCTGCCGTTTCTCCTGGAAGTAGGCTGCGAGGAGATTCCCGCGCGCTTCCTGCGGGATGCGGAGAGGGATTTGGGCGAGCGACTCCTAGCGGGGTTGCGCGAAGACCGCTTGCTGCCCGAGGCAACGGTGGGGGCTGAGCCGGCCGTGCGGACCTACTCGACCCCGCGCCGCCTTGTCGTCCATGTCCCTAAGCTGTTAGCTCATCAACCAGACAGAATCGAGGAGATCCTGGGCCCGCCCGTCAAGGTGGCCGTCGACGCGGCAGGGAATTACACGCGCGCGGCAGAGAGCTTCGCACAGAAGAATTCGGCTCGTCTGGCGGATTTGATTCGCACCACCACGCCAAAAGGAGAATATCTGGCGCTGCAGAGGACCACCCAGGGACGTCCCGCCCAGGCGGTGCTGCCGGAAATTTTGCCCTCCGCCATCCTGGGCTTGAGCTTTCCCAAGAGCATGTATTGGACGGAGAAGTCGGCGCCCCGCTTCGTAAGGCCCATTCGCTGGGTGCTGGCGGTGCTTGGAGAAGGGAAGCGGGCCCAGACGGTCAACTTTGAAATCCTGGGGGTGAAGTCCGGGGATTTCACCTTCGGACATCGTGTGCTTGACAAGGGAAAGATAATTGCGAAGGGCTTCGGCGAGTACGAGGTCAAGCTGCGGAGCGGCTATGTGGAATTCGATCGCGAGAATCGCCGCCAAGCAGTCCGGAACAAAGCTAATGTTTTACTTGAAGATTCTCTAAAACTAATCGAAGACCCTGAGCTGGAAGAGTGGATTGTGAACTCTACGGAATGGCCAACCGGTATCCTTGGCACCTTTGATATTCTGTACCAAGCGCTCCCGCGCGAGATCCTCGTAACCGTGATGCGGGACCATCAGAAGTATTTCGCCATCGAAAACGAGCATGGTGTCTTGCAGTCGAGGTTCATTGCCTTCCTCAACCGGGATGACGATCCTGGAGACCTGATTCGGAAAGGGCACGAGCGTGTACTGAAGGCGCGCTTCGCAGATGCCCTATTCTTCTGGAAAGCTGACCAGCGTACGCCCCTGCGTGATCGCCTGCCGTTGCTCGAGAAGGTCACTTACCAAGCCGAACTCGGGAGCTATGCCGACAAGGTGAGACGGATGCTCAGGATGGGCGACAGTATTCGCTCCATTGTCGAAAAGCACGATCCTGGCGTGGGTGCTCATGCCGTTGCCATCCGAGAAGCGATCAGGCTGTGCAAATGCGATCTGACCACACAAATGGTTCAGGAGTTCCCGGAGCTGCAAGGCATCGTGGGCGGGCTCTACACAGCAGCGCAGGGAGAGCCGAAGGAGATTGCCGACGCGATCTACGACCACTATCTTCCGCAGAGCGCGGAGGATCGTTGCCCTCGGTCGATGGTAGGTGCCATCGTTTCGATCTGCGACAAGCTCGATAGCGTGGTTGCAGGCTTCGCCGTGGGCCATCAGCCAACGAGTTCGGGCGACCCGTTCGCATTGCGTCGGCAGGGCAACGGTACAATTAAGGTTGTACTTGAGTTTAACCTGCCTATTTCATTGGATCAATTGGTACAAGAATATCAAAGTAAACTGTCGCAAGACAGTTGGCTTGGCATCCAGCAATCAGTGCCATGGCATCGCGTGCTGATGGATGTGTCGCAGTTCTTCGTTGAGCGCCTCTGCTATTATCTTCAGTCCATTCGCGGTTTTCGGTTTGACACGGTGCGAGCCGTTATGGCTGCTGCACCCAAACTCGCCGGCGTCGCAAACGTCACTCCAGTGGATGCTCTTAGGCGAGCCGAGGCGCTGGAAGCGCTGCGGGGGAAGGAAGACCTCGAGGTCCTTTGCACAGCCGCGAAGCGCATCCGGAACATCCTCCTGAAGTCGGCCACGGCTGCTGACTGGCAACCCGGTGAAGTTGCGGCGGCCCTCTTGAAAGAACCACAGGAACGGGAACTGTACGACATCTATGCCAAAGTGGCTGCGGAGGCTGGACGGCGGCGCGAGAGTTCCGACTACCGGGGTGCGCTGGAAGAGATTTCCACACTGCGCCCTGCGGTTGACCGTTTCTTCGATGGCGTACTGGTCATGACCGAGGATCTGGAGATTCGCCAGAACCGTTTGCGCTTGCTGAAGAAACTCGATGAGCTGTTCAGCGGCATAGCGCATTTTGCCGAGATCGAAGGACGGTGACGGGCGGCAGGCAAGCAATGGCAAGGCGCGAGGCGGGGGATGCGCGAAATTCTTCCCTGTTCCTTTGCGGCCCGGCTCGCATGTCGACGCGTCGACATTGGGAAATAGCGCTCCCACAGCCCGTGAACGATTCGCTTGTGCGCGGGAGGCGATTTGTGGCATGGTGTTTAGTGCGATGAAGGATGAGCCATGAAGCTGCGATTGCTTGTCGAATTCGACCCCGAGACCAAACGGCGGTCGGCAGTGTTTCCCGAACTGCCTGGTTGTGCTTCCGCGGGCGATACGGAGGAAGAAGCGGTGCGCAATGCCAAGCAAGCTTTGGAACTGTGGTTTGAACCTTCCGAAATCAAACCTGCCGAGGGCGCGAAACTGCTAGAAGTGTCGCTCCCGTGAGCCCCCACTTCCCCGTTCTGAGTGTGCTGCCAGTTGCGCCTCCTGCGACGCTTCCTAATTCGACGATAACGACGGTCGAGACTGGTGCGGGCCCACGCTCCCTGCGCCCCAACTAATTTTACCCCGCGGGGTGCTGCCCGTAGGGGCGAGGCGCCGCCTCGCCCCTACTTCCTCGTCCCTTTTACCCGCACGTTATCGACGGCTCAAGGGGTGCTTCTTGTCCATTGCAAAAGCGCCCCAAATGCGCCAAAATCTTGGGTCACTTGCTCGCTGACCAGGGACAACCTGCTGCGGTCTGCAAACGACTTTGAGTTCTCGGCTGGGAAAGCCGGGCTGCCAGCTTGAAATTGGTTGCTGAGAGCCGAAAGCTGATAGCTGAGAACTGATGACTGACAACTGAAAACTCAAAGGAGCATTCATGGAAAAATACGTTTATTTCTTCGGGGACGGGAAGGCTGAAGGCGACGGCGCCATGAAGGATGTTCTGGGCGGCAAGGGGGCCGGTCTGGCCGAAATGACGAACGCGGGTCTGCCTGTGCCTCCTGGCTTCACTATTGCAACATCCGCCTGCCGTCTTTACTTCCAAAACGGAAACAAGACGCCTGATTACATCCTGCAACAAAAAGACGAGGCGCTGGCAAGACTGGAGAACCTGCTGGGCCAGAAGCTCGGCGATAAGAAGAACCCACTGCTGGTCTCGGTGCGTTCGGGAGCCAAATTCTCGATGCCGGGCATGATGGACACGGTCCTGAACCTCGGCATGAACGATGAAGTGGTCGAGGTGTTCGCCCGCAAAACCCACAACCCTCGCTTTGCCTACGACAGCTATCGGCGATTCATCCAGATGTTTGGGAACGTGGTCATGGAAATCCCAAAACAGAAGTTCGAGCACGTCTTCGACGGGCAAAAGAAAAAGAAGAAAGTGAAGCTCGACACCGAGCTGACCGCCGAGGACCTGAAACAGGTGATCGAGGAATACAAGAAAGTGGTACGCAAGGAAACCGGCAAGGACTTCCCGCAGGACCCCCAGGTCCAGCTCAACATGGCCATCGAGGCGGTGTTCCGCTCCTGGTACAACCCGCGCGCCAAGACCTACCGCCGCCTGAACAAGATTTCAGACGACCTGGGCACTGCTGTGAACGTTCAGACCATGGTTTTCGGCAACATGGGCGACACCTCAGGGACCGGCGTGGGCTTCACCCGCAACCCCGCCACGGGCGCCAAGGAGTTCTATGGCGAATTCCTGATGAACGCCCAGGGCGAAGACGTGGTGGCGGGCGTGCGGACGCCCGTGCCCATTAAGGAACTCGAGAAGATCATGCCGGACGTTTACAACCAACTCCGGGAATTCACAACCAAGCTCGAGCAGCACTACAAGGATGTGCAGGACTTCGAGTTCACCATCCAGGACGGCAAACTCTACATGCTTCAGACCCGCAACGGAAAGCGCACCGGTCCGGCGGCCGTGCGGATTGCGGTGGACATGGTGCATGAAGGCTTGTTGACACAGAAAGAGGCGCTGCTGCGTGTCGAGCCCGAGCAGCTCAACCAGTTGCTTCACCCCGTGCTCGACGAATCAAAGCCTGTGAAGGTTCTTGCCACGGGCTTGCCGGCATCTCCGGGCGCAGCGGTGGGGCACGTAGTATTCACCGCCGACGATGCGGTGGCGAAAGGGAAGACCCAACCGGTTGTCCTGGTGCGCGGCGAGACGGTTCCGGACGATATCCACGGCATGGAAGTGGCGGTAGGTATCCTCACCTCGCGGGGTGGCATGACCTCTCACGCCGCTGTCGTCACGCGCGGCATGGGCAAGCCCTGCGTGGCCGGTTGCAGCGCGGCGGAAGTGGACGAGGCGAACAAGCGGCTCAAGATCGGCAGCATTGTCCTCAAGGAAGGTGACTGGATTTCCCTGGATGGGTCGACTGGCCGAGTGATTGAAGGCAAGTGCGATCTGGTCGAGCCGGATCCCAAGAGCGGCGTTTTTGCCGAGTTTATGAGATGGGCTGATGAGGTGCGGGAACTTGGCGTGCGCGCCAACGCGGATATTCCGCGGGACGCTCTGGCCGCGGTCCGCTTCGGGGCGGAGGGCATAGGGCTCTGCCGGACGGAGCATATGTTCTTCGCTAAGGACCGGCTTCCCCATATGCAGCGCATGATCATGGCTTGCCGGGAAACCCAGGATCCGAAGGAAGCGGCCAAGAACTTGAAGGAACGGCGCGCTGCGCTCGCCAAACTTCTGCCCATGCAGCGCAAAGATTTTTATGGGTTGTTCAAGGCCATGGCCGGGCTGCCGGTGATCATTCGGACCCTTGACCCGCCGCTGCACGAGTTCCTGCCCAAGCGGGAAGAGTTGATGGTGGAAATCGCGACCCTGCAAGTGACAAAACCGAAAAGTCCTAAGCTATCTAAACTCAGGAAGATACTCGAAGTAGTTAATGAATTACATGAATTCAATCCCATGCTCGCTTTACGCGGCTGCCGCTTGGGCATTATGTACCCGGAAATTACTGAAATGCAGGTGCGGGCAATCTTCGAGGCGGCTTGCGATTGCAAGAAACAGGGAATTGAAGTCAAGCCGGAGATCATGATCGTTCTCGTCGGAGATGTAAAAGAGCTACAAAATCAAAAAGACGTAGTAACACAGGTCGCAAGGGAAGTTTTTGCAAAGAGAGGCCTGGAAGTTGAGTACCTAGTGGGCACGATGATCGAGTTGCCTGCTGGCGCGCTTTCGGCTGCGGAGATCGCCAAGGAGGCTGACTTCTTCAGCTTCGGCACCAACGACCTGACGCAGACCACCTTCGGCATCTCTCGCGACGACTGCGCCAAGATCATCAACGCTTACGTGAAGTTGAAGATCTGGCCGGCAGACCCGTTCGCGGTGCTCGATCCCAAGCGAGTGGGACGCTTGATGAAGCTGGCGGTCAAGGAAGGCCGCGAAGCCAATCCGCAGTTGGAACTGGGAATCTGCGGCGAGCACGGTGGTGATCCTTCCTCAATCGAGTTTTGCGCCGAAGCGGGGTTGGATTACGTTAGCTGCTCGCCTTACCGAGTGCCCATCGCGCGTCTGGCCGCAGCTCAGGCAGCAGTGAAGAAGCAGGAGGCTCTGGCGTACACGACAGCGTAGAGGCAGGCGTCGGGTGTCAGGTTTCAGGGTCACGGCAGTGCCAGAGCACGGATAAGTGACGATCAACAAGCCGGGACCGACCGCCGCACGTGACCCTGCCCGGCCTTTGCACCGTGGGATCTAAAGTTAAAGTATTACATTAAATTCTGCACACTCAATGCGGGAACTAGAGGTGCCAACGTTCCGCTTGCTTTATGCACAATCCGGGGAATGATGGCTGAGAAAAAGCAATGGGTGTGAGTTTTAAGGAAGTGATCGTTCCCTCGGTCGCGATATTGACTGTGCCTTCAAACGCCCAAGTCTCGCCAAGGACAACAGGCCTCAGCGTCGCGTGTCCTGACATCTAGCACCTGGGACCTGTTTCCCTGCTTGTCGCTCGCCACTCCTTTGAGATTGGCTGTCATTCCGATCCGTCAGCCGACGGGCATGGGCGACTGCCCTTGAATGTCGACGCGTCGACACCCGGCAGTCGCCCAAGATCTTCGGGCAATCGTTTCCCCGACGCCGGGAGCTTGGCACTGGAGTCGGGCACCTGGAACCTGAGAGGGAAAGAATCTCATGCTCGATAAACCCGAACGCGACATCCACACGTTAAGCAGACGGAGATTCGTCAGAGGTTCCGGCGCAGCTCTTGCGTTGTGGAATCTCCCCTGCCGGGTCACCAACGAAAAAGAGGCCGCCTCAGATCCGGCCCTGCTTCCCAGCGGGACAGCTCAGGCTGCTCCCCACCCTTTCGGTTACGCGGGCGAGCGCTTCCTCCTGGATGGAGAACCCTTCCTGATCATTTCCGGGGAAATGCACTACCCGCGTGTGCCGCGGCCCTACTGGCGTGACCGCATGCGCAAGATGCGCGCCCTGGGATTGAACACGCTCTGCACCTACGTCTTCTGGAACCTGCACGAGCCCGAACCGGGCAAGTTCGACTTCACAGGTAATCTCGATGTGGCAGCGTACATTCGCGCCGCGCAGGAAGAAGGTTTGTGGGTGATTCTGCGCCCTGGCCCGTACATCTGCGCGGAATGGGATTTTGGCGGCCTTCCCTCGTGGCTCTTGCGGGCCTCTGACCTCAAGGTTCGGACCGCCGACCCGCGTTTCCTCGACGCGGCAGGCAGGTACCTGAAGCGCGTGGGCGAACAACTGGCGCCCCTCCAAATCACACGCGGCGGCCCGATCATCATGGCGCAAGTGGAGAATGAGTACGGCGAATTCGGCCACGATCACGACTATATGAACGCCATTCGGAGAGCCATTCGCGACGCTCGTTTCGACGTGACTCTTTACACTTCTGACGGGACGGGAAAAACAGGTCTGGAAGGCGGAACCCTGCCGAACCCGCCGGCCGCGATTAATTTCGGGCAGGGGAATCCCTCCGCGGAGTTCGCCAAGTTTGCCACGTTCAGGCAAGGCGTTCCGCGCATGTGCGGCGAATACTGGGACGGCTGGTTTGACCACTGGGGGGAAAAGCACCAGGTCACTCCTCTGGAAGGAGCCGCTCAAGGAGTGGATTGGATGCTGTCTCGCGGGATTTCCCTCAACCTTTACATGGTTCACGGCGGCACGAGCTGGGCCTTCATGAGTGGCGCGAATTTTGATCGCAGCTATCAGCCGGACATCTCCAGCTACGACTACGATGCGCCGCTTGACGAGGCCGGCCGCCCCACCAAGAAGTTCTTCCTGATCCGCCAGGCAATCGAAAAATACCTGCCTGCCGGAAAGAAACTGCCCGAGCTGCCGGCTCCGTTACCCGTGATCGAGGTACCACCCTTTGAATTGACGAAAGCAGCCGGACTGTCCGACCTGTTGGGTACGCCGGTTATTTCCGAACAGCCGCAAACCATGGAGAGTCTGGGACAATCCTATGGATTCGTTCTCTACCGCAAGAGAGTCGCCAAGCCAACTAAAGGGCTGCTGGAGATTGAAGAATGCCGGGACTATGCAGTGGTCCTTCAGGGCGCGCGGAGGCTGGGCGCGCTCGACCGCCGTCTTAAGCAGCAGTCACTCGAGGTGGAGCTCGAAGCTGGCGAGCCGCTGGATATTCTGGTGGAGAACATGGGCCGAACCAATTATGGTCCGCACTTGTGGGATGATCGAAAGGGAATCGTTGGACAAATCAGACTTGCCGGGGCAGTGTTGACCTGCTGGGAGAATTACACTGTGCCCATGACCAACCTCTCCGCGCTGCGCTTTTCAAACGCGCACATGAGCCGTCCTGCTTTCTTGCGAGGACAGTTTGAGTTGTCATCTCCAGGCGACACATTCTTGGACATGCGGGGGTGGGGAAAGGGATATGTGTGGGTGAACGGGCACAACCTCGGCCGCTATTGGAAGATCGGGCCGCAACAATGCCTGTTTTTGCCGGCACCGTGGCTGAACGAGGGAATCAACCAAGTCATTGTGCTTGACCTCGAGCCTTCCGATCATCGAACGCTGCGAGGGGTCAAAGGCCCTGTTTGGTCAACAAGTGCGGGGTGATTGATATCGATGGCGCTATACGATCTTCACGAAAACTTCAAGTATTACTTTAAGTTTTGAAACCATCGTGATGGCAGATTATGGGCTACGCTCCCGCGTGTTTATGCGCCAGCCCTCTCCCCTGGGGAGAGGGTGGCCCGCTGGCGGCGTTTTCGCCAGTCGGAGCGGGCCAGGTGGGGGGCATTTAAGAGAGGCGCACAGCTCTGTTCCTTCAGATAGCGGCTCGAACTGACACCAATCTGAAGGGTTAGACTGCAGGAGGGCCTGTCGATTCCCGAATTCAGGTTCAATGTGCCCCCGCGAAAAGGGCGAGCACGCGGCGGTCCGCCGCTAACGCGCGGATTGCGCAGTTCACCCCCGCGAAGGCAGGGTCAACGACATCCGGCAGGCAAGTGGATTCCCGCGCTCGCGGGGAATGACCGGCGGGGAGTGGACTCTCAGCAGACAGCCTGCGAAGGCTTTGCGCGGACGAAGCGGGACAATCGCGAATATCCTTCTCTGCGCATACAACTTTTGTTAGGAAGTTGCTATCCAACGGCTAGATGGCAAAGAAGAAACCAGAGGTAGGGCGTCGCCATCCAATGAACAGGGCAAGAAAATGCGCTGGGATTCAAGGGTGGAGTGGTATAATGGGGACGAGTTAGCTTATAGGAGCAAATCTATGAGCAGAACGCGAATGCAAGTGATAGCGCTTCTGGGAATTTTCTTTCTTGCCGCTCTCCCTGTGCGCGGCGACGACAAGAAAGCCGACGTCGACGAAATCGGGAACCGGAAGGTAGCGCACAAGAGCATCATTTCCGAGGAAAAGGAAATTGCGATTGGGAAGCAGTACAGTATGGAAGTCGAGCGTTCCGCGAAGCTGCTCACCGATCCTGTCATTAACGAGTACGTCAACAGAGTGGCGCAGAACGTGGCGCGAAACTCCGACCTCAAGATCCCCCTCACGGTGAAAGTCATTGACGATCCTTCGCTCAACGCCTTCGCTCTTCCTGGCGGCTTCCTATACGTCAATACTGGCCTGATTATGGCTGCGGATGAGGAAGATCAAGTGGCGGGAGTGATAGGCCATGAAATCGCGCACGTGGCCGCGCGCCACTGGGCAAGCCAAATGACCAAGATGACTGTGGCCCAATTTGCCATGATCCCGCTCATCTTCATTCCCATGTCCTATCCTGTGTACATGGGCGTGATGGAAGCTTACATGAATGGTGTGCCGATGGCCTTTTTGAAGTTCAGCCGGGGCTACGAGGAAGAGGCGGATTACCTGGGGATTCAATATATGTACAAGGCAGGGTACGATCCGAACTCCTACGTGACCTTCTTCGGCAAGGTAATGGAAGAGGAGCGACGGACGCCCGGGAGCATGCCCCAAGTTTTCATGGATCACCCGCCGACAGGTGACCGAATCATCAAGTGCGAAGCGGAAATCAAAGAGATTCTTCCCAAGAAGGAGCAGTACATGGTCTCCACGTCGGAATTCGACGATGTCAAGGGGCGCCTGCAACAGGTGATCAGCAACCGCAAGAAGCTGAAGGCCGGTGAGTCCTCAGGGCCCACTCTGCGCAAGCGGCAACCGACGGATCAGACAACAACTCAAACCCAACAAGCGCCTCAAGGTACAAACACTAGTGGCGGCGACGACCAACCGCCCGTGCTCAAGCGGCGCGACTCAGACTCGGGCTCAAGCTCCACGCCAAGCTCGAGTCCAAACCCGAACTCAAACCCGAACCCGAACCCGAACCAAAACTAGGGCTTTCCCTCTCCACCCTAGGAATGGCCGCCCGCTAGCGCGGGCGGCCATTCGCGTCTTTGGCGGAATTTGAAATAGGGATTAAGGAAGAGGGAACAGCAAATACGGAACGTGTGACCGCTGTTCCCTACTCCCTACCGTCAGAAATGAGGCTGGGCTGGTGGGGGAGCGATACCTAGCTTCCGGAGTTCCTCGGAATAATATTTTCTGTACAGAATCTCCCATTCCCCCCCGCCTTCCGGGATGGTTCGCTTTTGGGAGGCGATGCGGCCTTTCACTGTCTGGTCGATCTTCTCTTCTTCCTGCATGAGTTCGGTAAGAATTTTGACGATTTGCTGCCGGATGGTGTTCGGCTCCTCATAGATCTCCACCTCGTCCAGAGCCTCGATGGCGGCCATGACTTGGTGGGACACCTGAACGATTTTTTCGTGGCTCATCTTCATGCTCGCGAAACCACCCGCTTTGGTTCTTTTCTCGTTTTACTTATAGGGCTGGCCGCGCCGGCGCGGGGTCGGGGCCCCATTCAAAATAGGACACTACCCCTGCTTCAAAGAATGACTTTGCGCTGGCGTACCAACTCCTTTTTGATTGCCTTGAACGCGTCTTCGTAGCTCGCGCCCAGCTCTTTCATCTGGTTACCGTGCTCTTCAAGGATTTTTCGAGCTTCATCGTTAATGCGGTCCTCAACGCTCAACTCTTCAAGCATCACTTGGTTTATGACCTCGGTGACGTAATCCGGCTGTTCGTATGTGATCAAGCCGTCGTCGTTTAGGCGCTTCAGAACCCGCTTGGTCATGTAAGTGACGTATTCGCGCTGAAACTGCATAAGACGATGCCTTCCTTGACGTCAACGATACGCTAGTGTATATTTCAGGGGTTGCGGGTGTCAAGATTGGCGTGGGCGTAGCGCAGGCGCGGGGGGCGTTGTTACGCCAAATTGAGGCACTATCCTGCGGCTCGGCTGTGGTTCAGCTTGGTGTAGCGGCGGCTTTACGCCGCCAGGGGGGCCTCCCGAACCGGCGCGCGAGCGGGATCGCCGATAGAGCACTCGAGAAATTCGCAGCGGCGCGCCCGGAGAAGGCGATGTTTCGGGGGCCTGCGCCGTGTGGGACAAGGCGGGGCGGTTAGCTCAGTTGGTTAGAGCGTCTGCCTTACAAGCAGAAGGTCATCCGTTCGAGCCGGATACCGCCCACCAGAAGGATTTGGTCATTCAGCGATTGGGTCATCGGGCCATTGAGCCATTGAACGACGTCGACAAGTGGGCAAGCGGGCCAGCAAACTTCGTGATTCGCGGACCCGGTCCGCAATGAGTCAATGACCCAATGACTCAATGACGCAATGAGTCAATGAATCAATTTAGGCGGGGACGTAGTTCAGCTGGCTAGAACGCATGCCTGTCACGCATGAGGTCGCGGGTTCGAGTCCCGTCGTCCCCGCCAGCGTTTTCAAAAGGTTAGCCAGGATAGCGGGTTTTTCAAAAGTACAAACTGGTACAAGTTACGATCTCCATAGGGCGTCAACTACTTTGGAAGCTGCGTCGCGCTTCTCGGACGACACCGCCTGAGTGTAGACGTTCAAAGTGGTTTGAATATTGGCGTGGCGCAGCAACTCCTTTTGCACTGCCGGTTTCGTCCCAAGCGCGTGTAACAACGTTGAATAACTGTGCCGGAAGGTGTGCCAACCAACATTGCCTATCTCTGCCCTCTGCGCAGCCGGTTTAATGTGGTCGTGAAGCATGGTTTCCGGCCAACGGACGTTTCCTGAATCCCCCGCGAAAACATAATCGGAATCTCCCGAGTAATGGCTTCGCGTCCTATGTGCCAGTAACATTTCGGCCAAGTCGGGATCAAGTGGGAGGGCAGCCTTCGATGCTTCCGTCTTTGTGGGGTAAATCACTCCCCGAACGAAACTACGTTGGATTTTCACGGTGAGATTTTCGAAATCGATGTCTCCCCATTGCAAACTTACGAGCTCCGACACGCGCAGACCGAGGCAAGCAACTGTTACCACCATTGTCTTGTAAGGCTCAGCGAGATATCCAACAAGTTGCTTGAATTCTTCCGGCGTAAGAATGCGCGGCGTCTTTAGCCGTTTCTGCGATTGCCGCACTAAATCCACCGGGTTTTTCTCGACCACTTCCCATCGCATCGCTGCCTGATACAACGTGTGCATGAGGTTTCGCACGTGAGATTTCACCTGACGGGAGTGGGTATAGGCCTCAAGCCAGTCCTCGACTGCCATCGTCTTAACGTTCTGGACGAGTTCAGCTCCCCAGCGCGGCCTTATGTGGTTATTGAAGAGACCGCGATAGTTATTCTGCGTGTTTTCCCGGCACCGTTTCGGCGCGTATTCTGCCATAAACCGATCAATCAACGTACCCACCGTTACCTCGTGAAATGACTGTTGTGCGTTCTCCGAATTGATCTTGATACGAAGGTACTGAACAGCCTTCTCTGCGTCCGCCTGTGCTGGGTACTTCTCAACGGTTCCTATTAACACTGACTTCAGTTTCCCGTTTTCTGCCCAGCGGAACTGCCAGACTGACGGTCCTTTCTTCCGCTTTCTTACGGTCAAATTCCCGTACTGATATCGTGCTGGCATGGCACCTCCAATCAAAATGAGGTTGCCGTGCGGCACGGTTGGCTCCCTGATTGTAGCCTTGAGTTGATCCAGGCGTCCAGCGTTGTCGCGCGATAACGCCAGAACTTGCCAACCTTCATCGCGGGAACTTCGCCGCGCTTCGCCATCCGCTCAAGAACCTTCGGATGAATCTTTAGAACCCGTGATGCTTCTTGGCTCGTAAGAAGCGTCTCAATTCCATCTGACATGCAGTTTATAACCTCCCTAAGCAACCACTATTCAATGTCTTTGGTCCAGGGGCCTTTTGCCTAGCGGCGGCCCGTCACACCTCTCCGTTGAGCGCTTTCTTGCCTCTGCCCCTCGCATCAAGTTTCCCGGCCCTCCTACTGACACAACAGGCAACCGACCCGCTTGCGCCCAAAGGACCAGGCACGCACCGATTGCCTGTTCATAGGAATTGATAATTCGAACTTTTTTTTCTGTCAAATGAGCGTGACAGGACTCACCGGACACCTTAAATGGTTGCTGTCGAGCAGCCTAACTTAGGGACTCTAATCTACGTGTTATCTGTAACTTAGCGCTATGTCAGCAAGTAAGCCTTTGGGATCTGGTTCACGCCAAGCCCCTACAGTGGGGGGAGTTTCGGGCATTGCGCCCTTCGAAGCCGGTAGTTGAGGCAGGGCGGCAATTGCAATCGAAGCAACGTGCTGCATTACGTCTTGCAGACGAGTTCATGGGGCGGCAGCCCGAATACGGGAATCGTAGCGAGATATTATTCATACCTGATTCGATCCCTGAATCTTGCACCAGCGAGGCAGAAGGGTATCGAAATGCCCTACTGCGGACTGCCCTTCATTTGACAGGAAATCTTTTTGGCCGCAGCCTCCGAAATATGGCCCCACCCACAGAGGGAGGGACCAAGGAGGTGCCTATTGAAGAGTTTCTTTCGCCGCTTGTTCCGTTTTGTTTATGACCCCCGCTATGGGCTCTGCTATTCGCCATCACCGGAAGAGTGCAAGAAGGCTTGGGAATCTGTCATAGGAGATTCCTTCACACGCCTATTTTCTTTGGAAGCCCCGAAGCCTGAAACCGGGCCGTCTTTTATTGCGGCGTACCGCAATCTGGACCCGCCTTTGGAGTGGCCCGACTTTCTCGGCAACGGCTTGTTTGTAGTTTTCTGCACGTGGGTCCTCTACCGCGCGTTGCTGTCGCCGGAGGGCCTTTGGGTTTTCTTGCTGCTCTTGGTGCTTATAGCAGTGGGCCTGGTGCAGCTTGTTGTTGCACATTGCCGGCTGGCTTGGCGCGCCCGGTTTTCGCGCCATACGGGGCGCTGAGCGGCTTGGCCGGGGGGTGCGGCGCTACGCGCCGGGTGAGCTTTGACACGTCACCCCCCGCAGGGTGCTGTATAGCAACCACGGTTGCCGTATGGGAACGTCTTGAAAATGCCCAGCCTAACGACGAATCGCTCCGCCAAGAGGCTCTCGGCAGCAGTCACAGGTTCCCGTATGTGAACCACTTGATTTTACGAGGTGGATTCAATGGCAACACTTCGCACGAAATCCGTCAGCACGAAGGTCACCGAGGACGAATACGCCAAGTTCCAAGCCCTGGCAGGGGAGCGGACGATCAGCGAGTGGGCACGCGATGTTCTGTCCAGAGCAGCCACCCCGCATACGTGCGAGCAGACCATCCTCGCCGAGGTCCTTGCCTTGCGTACAGCTTTGCTCAACCTGTTTTTCAAGTTGGCCAGCGGCGAGCGCATCACCGCCGACGAGATGCAGCAACTTATTGAGCGGGCGGACGCCGACAAGCTGAAGAGGGCGCTTTTACGAATCCAGGAGACAGAGGAATCCCTAATTCAAGGAGCAGAGAAATGAATTCAGTATGGGGAAGAAGAGAGAGCAAGGGGTGGCCCACCAGCACGCCCGTGCATACTATTAGGGCGCTGATGATCGCTTTGGCAGGTGCGATCTTCGCTGGTTATTGCCGCTACTTCTTTGTCTGGACGCCGCTCGAAAGGCACTATGTGCGGGAGTACTTCCTCACTGGCTTGATGGCCAGATTAGGAGCCAAGACCGACCGATATGACCTACTGGCAGTGGTGACCGGCAAGAACTACCGATTGGCTGCGGATGAGGACGCAACACCCTTCAAAACGCCTTATGGCACAACCACGTTCACGCTTTCCGAAGACGCCGCGAAGAGTGGCGGCCTCCGCCTCACGTGGTTGCGGAAGCAGTACAACAACGTGGAGCTCCACGCCTTGCTTTGCGCATGGATTTACCACGGCCAGACGCTTGCGGACTTGGTGACGCTACCTTTGTGGGTCGGACTCGCAGTGTTCTTGGCAGGCTTGCCATTAGCGGCCCCTAAGGATGCGGCCCGCTTGCGGGAACTGCGCTACGGTCGCCGCCTGAAGGGACCCGAACTCGTCACGGGAGGCACCTTTAACAGCCGCAACCGCTCACGCGGCATTGGGTTCTCAAACTACGAGCGGACCCCCACAGAGAAAATCTTCGGATGGAATCGCCGGGTGAGAGTCCCCCAGGCCCGCGAGTCGAGCCACTTTCTGATTATGGGTGACACGGGAGCGGGCAAGAGCGCCTTGATTCGGGAAATGCTCCTCCAAATACAAGACCGGGGAGAAACGGCGATTGTTTACGATCCCGAACGGGAATACACCCCGCAGTTCTTTGACCCCTCCCGTGGCGATGTCATCTTGAATCCGCTGGACGCACGTGCCCCCTACTGGACTCCGGGCGACGAGGCCCGCAACGAGCCGGAAGCGCTCACCCTGGCCGCGTCCCTCTTCCCCGACCGGCCCAACGAGCAGCGCTTCTTTACGCGCGGCCCCAGGGAAATCTTCGCCCACCTGTTGACCTACAAGCCGACTCCCCAAGACTTGGCAGAGTGGATGTCCCACGATGAAGAGATCGACCGCAGGGTGGGCGCTACGGAACTGGCTTCGGTCATTGCGGACACGGCGCCAGCGCAACGCGAGGGTGTTATGGCCGAACTGAAAATGGTGGCCAAGGCGTTGAAGCTCCTGCCCAGGGAACACGAAACGAAGAGACGATGGAGCACCGTGCAATGGTCGAGCCAGCGCCAGGGATGGATCTTCCTAACGAGCACGAAGACGACGCGGGAACGCCTTCTCCCACTCACGAGTTTGTGGCTTGACCTACTGGTCTTACGCCTTATGGACGAAGCAGCGGTTGATGAACTACTCCGCCAACGAGTTTGGTTCATGCTGGACGAACTCGCCTCGTTGCAAAAGCTCCCTCAGTTGCACGCTGCCATTACACAAAACCGAAAGTCGAATAACCCGGTGGTTTTGGGCTTCCAGGGGCGCAGCCAACTAGAGGTGCTTTACGGGCACGAGGCGGAGGCGATGCTCTCGCAACCGGCCACTAAGATATTTCTGCGCACCAGCGAGCCTCGCGCCGCCCGGTGGATCAGCGAAACCATCGGCGAGGTGGAGATTGAGCAGATGCGCGAAAGCCACGGCAGCGAACAATTCCCCCGCGATCACAAATCGAAGAACCACCAGTTGGAGCGCCGCGTCGAGCCCTTGGTGATGGCTTCAGAGATCATGGGCCTGCCCGATCAGTGTGGCCTCATGAAATCGGGCAATCTAGTGGTACAGCTGAGCTTTCCCTATCTCAAACTGCCCAAGATCCAACCGGCTTTTGTAGAGCGAAGTATCGACTGGCAACCGAGCTTTGAACTCCCTGTACGGCAAGGCGAGCGGACCGGGGTCAGCGGCGGGCCCGCTCAGAAGCTCACCCCGCACGAGCAGAAGCAAGGTCAGGAGCAAGCCAAGCGAAGGCCAAAGCGCGGCATAACTCGTTTCTTCGAGTGAACAGCCATGATGACAATTTCCAAACCCCTAAGTGCAGGTCAGGCGCAAGCATACCATCGCGATGAGTTCGGGAACGCCCAGCAAAACTACTACACGGAAGACGACCGGATACGCGGCACTTGGCACGGCAGACTCGCCGAGAAATACGGATTACGAGGCGACGTTCAGGAACAACACTTCCAGCGCTTGAGCGAAGGGCAGCACCCCATCACCGGCGAGCAGTTGGTGCAGTACCACGTAGCACGCGAATACTCAAACGAGCGTGGTGATAAGGTAACCACGATAGAACACCGCGCCGGATGGGATGCCACCTTTAGCGCGCCCAAGAGCGTGTCACTGACGGCGCTGGTCGGCGGGGACGAGCGGGTGAGAGAGGCGCACCGGGAGAGTGTGCAGGTTGCGCTTGACGAGTTGGAACGGTTCGTACAAGCCCGCATAGGCCGCAACCATCCTGCCGAAACCACCGGCCAGTGGGTCGCGGCCAAGTTCGAGCACGATAGCGCGAGGCCGGTAGGCGGATACGCAGCCCCCCAGCTTCACACGCATGCTGTGTTCTTTAACCTTACGGAAACCGAAGACGGAAAGGCCCACGCGATTCAGCCCCAGGAGCTCTACAAGAGCCAGCAGTATGCGACGGCAGTTTATCGCTCCGAATTGGCCTATCGTCTTCAGGAACTCGGTTATGAAATCGAGCTGGGGAAGAGTGGTCAGCCGGAAATCAAGGGTTACAGTCAGGAGTACTTGAACGCCAGCAGCCCGCGCCGCCAGCAAATCAAGGAGCACCTTGAAGAGCAGGGCTTGCGCGGAGCTGGTGCGGCGCAGATCGCCGCACACCAGACACGCGAGGAAAAGCTGTCAGCACTTTCGCACCAGGAAATGCGGGCCAGGCACGAAGAGCTTGCGGCAGCTTACGGCAATCAGCCGCAGCAGGTAGTGCAAGAGGCGCAGGCCCGCGCCGCACGGGGCCACCAGCGCAGCGAGCAGAGCGAAGCCCGAGCTCAGGAGGCCGTCACCTATGCCCGAGACCGGAATATCGAGCGTGAGGCGGTAGTGGATGAACGGGTGTTGGTGCGCGATGCACTACGCCGCTCTATGGGTGAGTCTAGGTTCTGGGAAGTTCGGCAAAACATCGAGCACCGCATCCGGTCAGGCGAATTCATCGAGGTGGGGCGCGAGCATCCCAATGGCGCCGATCGAACCCTTACCACCCGCGAAATGCTCGGCTACGAGCGCGACAATATCGCCCGCATGCAAACCGGCCAAGAACGGCACGACCCACTGGTAGCGGAAGAAACCCGCCACGAGTTGTCCGGTAAGTTTGGAGACCTTTCGAATAGCCAACGCCGGGCTGTTGAGGAAATACTCAGTTGCCGAGATCAAGTGGTAGGGTTGGACGGTGTCGCAGGAGTGGGAAAGACCACTTCGCTATCTGCGATCCGGGAGGCCGCCGAGCGCCAGGGCTACCAGGTTGAAGGGTTAGCCCCTACTTCGCGTGCCGCGCAGCAACTTGAAGAGGCAGGAATTCAATCAAGCACCTTGCAGGGCTACCTTGCCCGATCTCACCGTGACCATGGGGACCGGCATTTATACATTGTGGATGAATCGAGCCTCGCGAGCACACGCCAAGTTAACGAATTCTTGCGCAGGTTAGAAGAACATGACCGCGCCATCTTCGTGGGCGACACCCGCCAGCACCAGGGAGTGGAGGCCGGGCGACCGTTCCAGCAGCTTCAGGAAGCGGGAATGCGCACAGCACACCTGGACGAAATCATCCGCCAGAAAGACCCTGCGTTGAAACAAGCCGTCGAACAGCTTGCCCACGGCCAAGTGCACGAGGCGATTGACAATCTCAGGCAGCAGGGCCGCGTACATGAAATCCTGAACCGGGAAGAACGTCTGGAGGCAATCGCTAAGGCTTATGCTGAACAACCCGACCGGACGCTGGTGGTATCCCCGGACAACCGATCTCGCCAGGAGATTAACGAACGAATCCACTGCGAGCTGCAATCCAGCGGCAGAGTGGGAGAGCAGGAGCACCGGCTTACTGTGCTGGTGCCGCGCCAGGAGATGACCGGGGCCGACCGCCGGTGGGCCGCACAGTACGAACCCGGTGACATCGTACGCTATACTCGAGGCAGTAAGTCGATACGCGTCCAATCGGGGGAATACGTCCGTGTCACGGGCGTTGACCGAGAACACAACTTGCTCACCGTTGAGCGGGACAACGGCCAGCATCTCACCTATGACCCGCGCCGGTTGCATGGAGTGAGTGTTTACCGAGAGGCAGAACGCGACTTCTCAAACGGTGACCGCGTGCAATTCACCGCGCCCTACCGGGATGAGCACATTGCCAACCGCCAACTCGGAACCGTTCAACACATCGACGCCGAAGGAAATCTCCACGTTCGGCTGGACTCCGGCCAGCAAGTACAGTTCAACCTTCGGGAGCACCCGCATATCGACTACGGCTATGCCGTCACCAGCCACAGCAGCCAGGGTGCCACCGCAGACCGGGTCCTGGTCCACGTGGACACCGAACAGGCCCACGAGCAGCTTATCAATTCACGGCTGGCGTATGTCTCCGTCTCACGTGGGCGCTACGATGCGCAGATTTATACCAATGACGCAGAGAAATTGGGCGAAGAGTTGAGTCGCGATGTTTCCAAGCAGTCCGCAATGGGAGCCGGGCATGAAATGGGTGGCCGAGAACAAGACCACGCGACTGACAACGCCGACCACCAATCAATGACCGTGTCGCCTGAACACGGGCAGGGGTACGGCATGGAGCATTGACTGCGAACATAGCGCGCCTCATCTGCAAGGCATTCCCCTGTGTCCCCACAGCGCCTCTATCGCTCCACCTACCTCCGTTCGTCGATTAAGATCAATGCCCAGCGGCGCACATCCGCCCAGCAAAGCCTTGCGGGGCGAATCCGTGAGCCGTGGCCCAAGCGAACCCGATTCGGCCTCGTTACTGTTAAACTAGAGTGCGGCCAGTGGCGCTGGCTCACCCGAGAGTGCCGTCTGGCGCAAGTAAAAGGCTGTTGCACGCAGAGAAGTTTCATTCGAATCATGGATTACTCGGTCGGCTTTTCTGCGTTAGGCGTGGTCCTCGCCATGTTTTTGGCTTCTTGACATAACTCGCGAATTTCCTGGGCCAGTTCCCTGTAGGTTATGGCGGCCTTCGCGCACTCAAGCCCATCGTCCGTCAGCCACATCGGCACATTAGCTATGTCGGCAGCATCTTCGTTACCGATGGTTTTCGTTCCGTCACTCTTCGTTGCAAATAGCGCAAAACTGTTTGCGTCACAGAAATCGCCATTTTCGAACCGTGCATCCATGTGTTTGATCTGGTTGTGGATGATGACAACTCGTTCAAGTATTGAGCCATCGCCACAATTAAACTGCTTCTCTCCGCCCCATGTGACATTGAGGGCGTTAATACAGCGAACTGCCTGGTAAACATGGGCGAGACAGTGTTCAAAATGTCTGATTGCAGAGAAGTAGTCGGACAGCGTGAGCCCATGCCCGGTGACATAATCTTTCAGACTGCCGGCCGCACGGCAATACTCTTCGAAGGCATCGTCCGCTTTTCGGATTACATTGAAAACCAATTGCCGCTGCTTATTGGAAAGCACGAGCGCCAGGTCAAAATTTGAGATGAAAGTGTTGAGCAGGTGTTCCCACTCTGCAGATATGTCGGGTATCGCTGGCACAGCAAGGCGAGATATTTTTGGTGCGATGAACTTGTCTTTGGCATCGTCGACCATTGTATCGAGGCCACAGCGAATTCTCAGGGTTACCATGAGCTACCTCCATCGTGGGGATTTTAGCCGCCGGCGACCGGACATTTATAAACTCTCGCAGTCCTGGTCATCCCGATTCAAGAAAATCCCAACCAACGGGCACCGCCGTGGAAGCTTTTGGGGAAGGCGCAGTCACGTTTCATTTGTCGAGGACAGACTTGGGCTTGTTCGCAGCATTCTCTTTCTCGAATTCCCCGGTGGTTTCCGCCTTGAGTGTCCACTCACCCCATTTGTGCAACAGTCCAGGCCTTGATGCTATAGTCGTGCCCAAGATTACAACGCCCCCGGGAAGAGTCCATGAATACAAGGATATTTCTTCGGTGGGCCTTTCCGCTTTTGGGTCACCCAATTTCCCGGTCAACTCTGACAGCACGGCTTGCGGAGTGGCATATCCCTCGCGTACCTGTCTCGCCACGGTGCTACCTGGTATGTCGTAGGAATTCATCTCGATACGCACGAGGTTTCCACCGTCTAACGTCCACGTTGGGTTATGCCCGAGATCTCCCCGCGCTCCCCCCGTAACGACCGCCATGGCCGTCTGGCACTGCTTCCTCTGGTGCTTGTACCAGCCGCTCTTCGCGTTGGATTGTTCCGCCTGGCGCTTATCGAGCCACGCCTTTTCAGCGGGTTCCTTACCTACAAAATCAGCGGCACTTTCTCCAATGACATGCCCCCTTATGTCGAAGTCTTTGTTTTGAGCGAACGCCGAAACCGAAAACAGTAGAACGAACAACACAGCGAATTTCCTCACCGCGGTTACCTCCGATTGAATCCCGCCGTAAAGGCGTTGATGGCTCTCATCCCCCGAACCATTTTTGCCATCGGCTCATCTTTGACGGGGACTCCACTCTCACAGGCTGACTGGATACTCTGGGCACCGCTCTGGATGTCGAGCAGGCCTGATCGAAGAGTTTTAATCATGGGCTGCGTCGCCTCAGCAGCAGGCACTCTTCGGACGCTCGACAGCGCCCGGCGGGCGCTCGCTTTGACCTCAGATATGCTGTCGCAAATTCCGGAAGGGTTTTCTGCTTCTGCCTCCTGAGTGAACGCGATTGTTTTCCGATAGACTTCCGCAGTGTCGAGCATGGCCTTTTGAGCGGCTCCCGCCTGGACAGGTGTCATCCCGGTCGGCTGCGGGGGTAGCTCTCCGCGCGCCCGCTCTTCATCCCGCATCTGGGCCTCCATATCGTAAGTTCCATCTCCCGGTGAGTAGCTCGTTTGTCTACTTTCCTTCTTGTTAGATCGGATGCAGAGTGATAGGAGCCCAAGAATGAGAAGGAAAGAAAGGAGACCTCCTCCAAGCATCCAGTAGGGCCAGCTATCTCTGGGGCGTCTTCTGCCGCAGTTCCCGCAGAAGAGGTCCTTCTCGCTAAGTGAACTTCCGCATTTGCAAGTCTTCATGGCTTATCCCTCCGTCTTAGAGAAGCCTTTTACCCGGATCATGAGACCAGCTTAGGGGCAATGTCGTTATGACCCGGCGAAGTACATGACGGCTCCCACGATCATGCCCACGATCATGCCTCCGACCAATAAAGCCCTAATCGAATCGTTGTCGCTGACGAAAGCTGCTGGGCAGGCTCCGAAAAGGCAAACCACAAACATCACCGCCCCAAGCTTCATCTGGTCCGTTGCCTTGGTCTTTATGGGGGCTGTGGAAGGGGCAGGACTTGCATGTACAGGGTTTGTGGCGTGGCCCGCCGACACGCCGCAGTTCCGGCAAAAGCAATCAGCCGAGTTCATGGGTTTCCCGCATTTGACACAGAACATAGAGGTTTGCTAGCCCCTTTCGTCACAGTTGGCACGGCGTTCGAGGGCCGTCCGGCCCCTACCTAATCCAATGGCCTACAGCAAACCAAAAGAATATTACTTGATGTAATTGTCACTCAACGGCACGGAAGTACCACCCAGTCAACCGGCGCTCAACCAGCGCCGTCTACCCACGCAGGTACCCCATTTTCCTTTTCTGCGACCGATTTCTCGCGTGCACGGCGAGATGGGAAACACCCCTGCGCGCTGGCGGCACGGCGGGCTTCTGCTTTGTCCGTCAGTTGACGGACACCCTCCGGGTTTGCGGTCCCCCCAAGAAACAAAACGCAAATCGAAGTTTCTTGGCTCCCCCGCAAAAAGGCAGTCCTTGGCCTGGCGAGCAGGCCCCACTCGCCCTTGGGTGCCCCGCGAGAAACGGGCGCAGAAAAGGAGAAAAAACAAATGATCGAGCAAATCAAACAAACCAATCGAGACCAATTCAATGTTGAGGGTTCGTTCCGGGTTCGCACAGCAGGTGCCCCGAGGGACGCTGATAGGAAGCCCATGGTTTCGTGGGCAGCGCTCTTGGATGAGGCCGTGAGAAAGCCCGGCTTCATTCATGAAGCCTACAGCCGGTTCCACAATTACTCGCTTGGAAATCAACTCTTGGCTCTGTTCCAATGCTTCGAGCGCGGAATCCAGCCGGGGCCGCTGGCCACTTTCCCGAAGTGGAAAGAGCTAGGCCGGTACGTGAAAAGGGGTGAGAAGGCATTGACCCTTTGCATGCCTCTGACTTGCAAGCGTACCAAAACAGTCAAAAAAGATGACGGCAGCGACCGGGAAGAGGAGTTTTCCTTTACCCATTTTACGTACAAGGCCCATTGGTTCGTCCTCTCGCAGACCGAAGGCCGGGAACACCAGCACCCCTCCATCCCGGAATGGAACGAAGAGAGAGCCCTTGCCGCCCTGGACATCCAGCGCGTTCCCTTCGACGACCTGGACGGCAATACCCAGGGTTACGCCAAACGTTGCCGGAAGATCGCCGTCAGTCCGATTGCGGCTCTCCCGGTGAAGACCCTTTTTCACGAAATCGGCCACGTCATGCTTGGCCACACGGACGAAGGCGACCTTTCGGACACCGAGCGCACGCCACGGGATGTCCGGGAAATGGAGGCCGAAGCGGTTTCCTTGTTGTGCTGTGAGTCCCTTGGCCTACCAGGAGGCGAATACAGCCGAGGTTACATCCAATCATGGGGCCAGGGCCAGCAGTTCACCGAGCGGTCAGCCCAACGCATCTTCCGCGCGGCTGACCAAATCCTTCGCGCAGGGCACCCCGGAAAGTGAGTCCCCCAAAAAACGGCGCCTGGCCAACCGGACGTTGGCCAGCCGCCGTTCCCCTCTCTACGACGGCAAGTTGTCATCCATTTATTTCTATACAGCGGTTGGTTCTCACATTTGTCGACCCGCGAAAAATAGTTGGCAGGCAACGTGCTTGCGTCCGTTGCAGCCCCGAAGAGCAGAAACACCAAATCACCGTGCCGGTGCAGCATAGAGGGACTCCACAACCTTGCGAGCTTTGCACAGAATGCTTTCGAGTTGTTGCGGTGGATAGTTCTTGTCGAAGGCTTCCAGGTTATGAATTGCCCAATCCCCCGCCTTTTTAATTTCATTTGCCCACTCCGGTAGGGGATCGGGCAATTCTGCTTTATTTATCATGTTGACCATATGAGACTCGCCCCTTTCTTTGGGACGAAGCTCCTCCTTTGGGTCAACGGTTTCTTTGAGGGCAGATTCCAGGATCGCCCGGCACATGATGGCGCAGGCGACATTGAACCCGTAGAGGTAACAACGGTGCGCCTCTTCGAAATAGGTTTGGACATCTCGCCTTGGAATCCGGTTCAGGTCAAGCTTTTGCAATCGATAAGCGCGGGCGATCACCTTTTCAAGTTTTCCGAGCATCTCTGCGACATAGCGTTGCTCAAGTACCTTAACTTGAGGGTCCGAAAGAACACCTTGCGGTTGCTGGGCGGATACGCTCCCGAGGGCCTCCCTCCACATCTGTATGTAAGAGGCGGCAAACTTCGATCCTTCGGGCCGGGGCAGGGCGTCCAATCTCTGGAAAACGGCTTCGATGTTTGCTGTTGGTGCCAGCAAGGTGCGTTCCTGTGAATACCTCTGGCCGAAAAATCGGTGAAGCTCATCCAGGACCTTTTCCATATATGCTGCGTCGGCGGGGTCCATACCCTCCTTGATAAATTCGGCCTCCGTGCCGAACTCGATCCGGTCCCCGAAGTCTTGATAGTCGTCGTTATAGATGTGCTTCACCACACGCCTCAGAATCTGCGCTCGCTTTGAAACATCATTGCTCATGGTTCTCCTCGAGGGCTTTCCTCGTCTCGGCTTCATGTTTTGCTCGCATTGGCCTCCATTGCGTAGCTCCAGGGCAGATTTCTTCCCTTGTTACTTCTCATAATCTCCTCGACTTTGGTCCTACTCATCAGCAGATCATCGGCATCTTGGCGAGGCATCGCCATAGCGTCGATTACGAGGATTGGCTGGCCCTCACTGTCCACGCAAGAGTCATCTTGGCAAGTATGCCCGGTGGCGCAGGGCCGTCTGACAATCTTATTGAGGTACATGACTTGGAATCCAATTGTACCGGACTACCATTCACTACTCAATGTGAACTTGGACCTTTTCTTCCAGGGGCCCGGGCGCGACCGCTGAGAAGAACCGCAGACCTCAAAACAGCTCTGTGCGTCCTTTCAAATTCGCGCGAGATTGGAAGTATCATAGTTTCGTATGGATACGAATCGAAGGTGGCTCGTCGCGTGGTCGCGCTTTGAAGCGTTCCGGAAAAACCCCCCAACCTGGTGGGATGAGCGTGCGGTGTCCGAATTTCACCAGATTGTTCACGGCCTTGAAGAAGCATCAGGAGAAGACTTGTCTTCGTTCCGAGTTCCTGAGGGTGAAATGAAACACGAGATTGTTGCACTATTGCGTCCAACTCATCGAAGGGCGGGCAGAAAGATTGTGTCGAAAAGCCGTTACGTCGATGAGCAGTTTATGCATCGACAGATAGAAGGCATCGCTTCCTACTTTCGGAACCTTCAACCCCCTCCACCCCCGGGGAAAATCGGGTTTTAAGAGCATCGCTTACTTTTTTGAGGCAGGAGCTTCGGCCAGGGCGGGCTTCCGACTGTAATTAGCTCGGGAGGTGAATATCCAACCACTGAGCGTAAAATCCTAGCCTTATTTGTTCCCGAATGTAGCCAGTATATTCACGTCGATGTTCGGCGAAGTATCCACGTGGTAGTGTCCTCGCGCGAGCCGTTAGCCTCAATTCAGCCTCTTCCCAGACTCAATTTCTTGAATGGCCATCTTGGTTACTGAAAGAGGGACGAAGGAGCCGCTGGACGAGTTCTGGATTTCGCCGAGCACGCAGGCCAATCGAACTGTCACAGGCTGCATCAATCTATGTCTCTTCACCTTGGAGCCGGGCGTCAACGCGCCGCTTTCAACCTCAGGCGCCCGTTGCAACTCCGGTACAAGACGCTGTGGAACATCGAACGTAGCGATGTAAACCTCTTGCTCTCCAAGCGTTATCTCACTTGACCATGACACTGTTCCATCGGGCAGGATTCCTACCTCCTGGACAGGAACATTCGCAAAATGAAACGTAGTCGATGTGCCGCCACTGCGCATTAGGTGCAACCCAAGGTCTGGCTTGAACCCTGGTGGAAGAGGCTTTGCAGCTAATCGATCCGCCTCGCGCTCCAACTCCGCAGAGCGCCGTCTTTGTCGATTCTCAATAAGGTAACTCAAGGCGGCGCTGGCCTCACTCAACGAAGAACTGATGCAGCCCAGCACCAGGTTGTTTTTGGTCGTTTCGTCAACCTTCTGTGGAACGATTGAGACCGTGCCGTCTGGCGCAATGCACAACGCTGCCGGATCCACACGCAGGTGTGCGTGTGACTCGCGCGAAAGCGCTGCATAGATCCCGGAATTTAACTCACTTAATTCGGCTGCCGACTTCCCTAAGGCCGGGGCCAGCTTAGGGTAACGTTCTTTCACAGTTTTCCCAATATTTCGGCCCATGAAGTTGTCCGCCCTTCCGCGGTCCTTTTGAAAGGCATCCAGTTGAGCATTTTCATGGCGCAGAATCTTCCCTGCATTGGGGTTGTGTCCGGCCCAGATACGCTGAATCTCGCATACCACACTCCGAAACCAGTCATGCGCAGCCTCAGCCCCCTCGGCAAAATAGACGACTCTCTTTTCCTTACGACGGTGGTACAGCCAGGCGCGAGTGCCCACGCTGAGATAATCGTCTTCAGTGGCAAGGACAATAATCTGCTGAGTGGCTTCAAATACCGTGCGTGCCAACGAGAATGCCGCAGACTGAGCGTGAAGGTGACAAAGCTCTACCGCTAGAAAAGCGGCCTCCCGCAACTCGTTATACAAGCCCACGAGGGCAAGATCGGCGGGCAGTAGCTCAGCGCGTAGCAGAAATCGTTCACGAACAGAACTGAGCTGATCGAGCTTTGCAATTGCTTCATCAAATTGAGAACCCATACCTGCTCCTCACCCCCCGCTCATCGTTTATTCTCTTGCTTCAAAAGCCGTTCGTAGTTGTTATGATACTCAGGGTTTTGAGGGTCGAGTTTGTAGGCGGCGCGATATTCCCGCAGGGCTTCTTCATGGTTGCCTTTCGCTTCAAGCGCAATGCCGAGGAAACAATGGGCAATGTCGTTGTTGGGGTTCAGGCGCAACGCCTCACGCTCTTCAGCCATCGCCACCTCCCAATCTCCCTTTTGCCCAAGCGCGCCACCAAGAGCGGCGTGCGCATAGTCATTTTTCGGGTTCAAGCGGAGCGCCTCATGCTCTTGGGCAATCGCCCCGTCCAAATCTCCCTTTACTCCAAGCGTCCAACCGAGCCAAGCGTGTGCATCGTCATTCTTCGGGTTTAGCCGCAGCGCCTCGCGGAACTCCGCTGTGGCGCCGTCCAAGTCCCCCTTGAGGCGTAACACCCAACCGAGTTCAACGCGAGCGCTGTCATTTTTCGGGTTAAGACGAAGGGCTTCCCGAAACTCCCAGATGGCATCGTCCAAGTCCCCTTTTTTGCGGAGTGCCCAGCCGAGATAGTAGCGCGCGTTGTCACTCTTCGGGTTTAGGTGGAGCGCTTCGCGCTCCTGGGTAATTGCTCCATCCCAATCACCCTTTTCCCCAAGCGCTTCACCGAGAAACACGTGCCCATTCTCGTTTTTCGGGTTGAGGCGGAGCGCCTCCCAGTATTCTGCGATCTCCCCGTCAAAATCTCCCTTTTTCCCAAGGGCTCCGCCGAGGTAGACATGAGCATTCTCATTTTTAGGGTTCAGGCGGAGCGCCTCCCGGTATTCTGCGATCTCCCCATCCCAGTCTCCCTTTTGGCCAAGCGCTTGGCCGAGGAACACGTGCGCATTCTCGTTTTTCGGGTTAAGGCGTAACGCCTCCCGGTATTCTGCCGTCTCCCCCTCCTCATCGCCTTTTCGTCCAAGCGCCACGCCAAGGTTAACGTGCGCACTATCGTTGTTGGGGTTCAGGCGGAGCGCCGCACGCTCTTCGGAAATCACCCCGTCCGAATCTCCCGTCTGCCAAAGCGCCCAGCCTAGATTGACGTGGGCGTCCTCGTTCTTCCCGTTCAGGCGCAGCGCCACCCGCTCTTCGGTGATCTCTCCATTCCAGTCACCTTTGTGTCCAAGTGCTATGCCGAGGTTGACATGGGCATTCTCATTTCTCGGGTTCAGGCGGAGCGCCCTACGTTGTTCGGCGATGTCTCCATCCCAGTCCCCCTTGTTCCCAAGGGCTCTGCCGAGGTAGACATGAGCATTCTCATTCTTGGGGTTCAGGCGCAGCGCCGCCCGCTCTTCGGCGATCTGTCCATTCCAGTCACCTTTGTGTCCAAGTGCTATGCCGAGGTTGACATGGGCATTCTCATTTCTCGGGTTCAGGCGGAGCGCCACGCGTTGTTCGGCGATGTCTCCATCCCAGTCCCCCTTGTCTCCGAGCGCCACGCCGAGATTGACGTGCGCATCTTCATCATTCGGGTTCAGGCGGAGCGCTTGGCGTTGCTCTGCAGTATCTCCATCCCAATCCCCCTTGTATCCTAGTGCCCAGCCCAGGTTCGCGTGTGCGCGGTCGTTCTTCGGGTTAAGACGAATGGCCTCAATTTGCTCTGCGATGTCTCCATCCCAATTCCCCTTGTTTCCTAGCGCCACGCCGAGGTTGAAGTGGGCATTCTCATTGTTCGGATTGAGACGCAAGGCCTCACGTTGCTCCTCGATGTCTCCGGCCCAATCCCCGTTGCCTCCGAGCGCTGCGCCCAGGTCGACGTGTAAATCCGCATTTTCAGGAGACAAGCGAACCGCCGCGCGAAACTCAACCTCTGCGTCACCGCATTGTTTGTTCCGGAAGAATTCCGCACCACGTGCCCAATGCTGCCGAACTTCCTCTTGCCGTGCTTTGAGCGCCGTGTCAACAGGCTGCGGCTTCGTTATCTCTGCCCCTTTATCCGCATTAACAATTTCGTCTTCCCCTCCTGCCAGTTCGGGGGACTTTGCCGCGCGTAGGGCAGCGAGGAACGCCTCACTTGCGCCTGCCCTCTTTAGACTCTGGAGGAAATCTTGTGTGGGCACAAAATCAATGCCTCGCTGCGCAATGGCCTTGGATCCGGCGTCATCACCGAGCCCGTCTCTCACCATGTCTTGCACTTGGACCTGTGTGAAGGGCTTTCCAGGGCTCAAGCCCAGCCCAGCAGGCTGTTGCTGTGTTCGCACAGGGACTGTAAGAATCAGTGAGGTTAAGACTATCAGGATGGTCGTGGGCCAACGCCTCATTCGCACCTCCCGAAAACAGGAATAGCATTTGCGCGTATTGTAGCACGTCGCAGGCCGGAATCGAGGGAACAACGCCCTTAACACGACGGAACGCAGATCGATTGAGCACCCGCCCGATTGGACCGAAGGTTACGGTAAAGAGGGTCTGTTGAATCGAAAGCCGACGGTGGCATCAACATCGGATATCCTTAGCACCACGATAAATTGCCACGGAGAAAGAGAACTACCCAGACAAGTACCACGATCATCTTTTCTGGCACCGCTTTCTCGCGGGCCCGGCGAGATGGGAAATACGCCTGCGCGCTGGCGGCACGGCGGGCTTCTGCTTTGTCCGTCAGTTGACGGACACCCTTCGGGTTTGCGGTTCCCCCAAGAAACAAATCGAACCGCGAAGTTTCTTGGCTCCCCCGCAAAAAGACAGCCCTTGGCACTTGCGAGCAGGTCCCACTCGCCCTTTTGTGCCCCGTGAGAAACGGGCGCAGAAAAGGAGAAAGAACAAATGATCGAGCAAATCAAACAAACCAATCGACAGGGATTCCATGTGGAGGGTTCGTTCCAGGCTCGCACACCAGACGCCATGAGCCCCGCCGAAAGGAAGCCTATGGTTTCGTGGGCGGCCCTCTTGGATGAAGCCGTAAAGAAACCCGGCTTCATTCATGAAGCTTACAGCCGGTTTCACGACTACTCACTCGGTAATCAACTCTTAGCTTTGTTCCAATGCTTTGAGCGCGGTATCCAGCCAGGGCCGCTGGCCACTTTCCCGAAGTGGCAAGAGCTTGGTCGATATGTGAGGAAGGGTGAGAAGGCCCTGACTCTATGCATGCCTATGACTTGCAAGCGCGTTAAGACGGTAAAGAAAGAAGATGGCACCAACCAGGAAGAGGAATTTTCCTTTACCCATTTCACGTACAAAGCCCATTGGTTCGTTCTTTCGCAGACCGAAGGGGCGGAATTCCAAACCCCCGCCATCCCGGAATGGAACGAAGAAAACGCCTTCGCCGCGTTGAACATCCAGCGAGTTCCGTTCGAAGACCTGGACGGCAACACATAGGGCTACGCAAAGCGTGGCCGAAAGATCGCGGTCAGCTCCATTGCGGCTCTCCCAGTGAAGACCCTGTTCCATGAAATCCGCCATGTCATGCTTGGCCACACAGACGAAGGCGACCTTTCGGACACCGAACGCACACCACGGGACATCCGGGAAATGGAAGCCGAGGCCGTTTCCTTGTTGTGTTGTGAGTCTCTGGGCCTGCCGGGAGCGGAATACAGCCGTGGTTACATCCGATCATGGGGCCAAGGCCAGACATTCACCGAGCGGTCAGCCCAACGCATCTTTCACGCGGCTGACCAAATCCTTCGCGCCGGCTGTCCCGGAAAGTGAGTCCCCCCAAAAACGGCGGCTGGCCAACCTCTGGTTGGCCAGCCGCAGTTTCCACACACAACAAGTTGCCACCTCTCGCCGTTTCTCCAACTGGTACCCGGTTCTCACATTTGTCGACCGGTGAAAAATAGTTGGCAGACGACGTGCCAGCGTCCGTCGCAGCGCCGAAGAGCAGGAACCCCTCGTGTTAGCCGGAGACAAACGAAAGCAACGCCAAAGCCCCGGCCAACAACTTGGATATAACTTGCATGCGGCTACGAAAGTGACGAACGAAAACCACGCAAAAGCAGCCCCAGGACAATCGCGCTGGATGAAGCTTGGAGGCGAGTACGGAAGTGCCATCGACACTTTGTGGGGATTACTGATAATGGCAGTGAAGGACACACGAACTAGACGTTAGCGCGTCGGCCTAGCAGGACGGACGGATGCCAGCCACATTGTTTTCCTCAAGTGATTCCTGAGTGCCCAGCTCAGCCATTGCCTTCAGTCCTGTTAGATTGTGCCTGCACTTTCCTCTTAGTCCGTGAGACCATCGCGAGGTCACAATGAGATTCCTTAAAATGCTGATTTTCTCCACGCTGGCGACAGGCTTGGTGTTTACTCCCCATGCTTGGGCACAGCATTCCTCCCTTCAAGAGCCGCAGACAGAAATTCGGCAACACTTCGGTCGAGGATATTTGCTTGAAGAAGAGGGCGACTTGCACGGAGCAATAGCAGAATACCGCGCGCTGTTGCGCCTAGAGCCAAATAATGGCGAATGGCACTACTACCTCGGACACACGCTCGGAAAGAAAGGGAACCTAGACGGCGAGATCGTGGAATATCGCGAGGCCCTGCGGCTGAACCCGAGTAAGGGTGGGTGGCGGTTCCTCCTTGGCGTGGCACTTGAAAAGAAGGGCGACCTAAAGGGTGCCATTGTGGAATACCGCGCCGCTTTACGCTGCAACGTCGATGACAAGGATTTGATCGGTCTGATCCACGTCAATATCGGCACTGCTCTGGGAAAGCAGGGCGACCAACAAGGTAGGATTGCGGAATATCGCGAGGCCATGCGCCTAAACCCCAACTACGACTTAGCCCACTCCTACCTCGGCCTCGCGCTCGAAGAGAACGGCGACTTGGACGGAGCGATCGCGGAATACCGCGCGCTCCTGCGACTGAACCCAAGTGACGATGAGGCACACTCCGACCTTGGCGTCTGCCTCGGAGAAAAAGGGGACTTAAACGGCGACATACTTGAAGAACGTGAAGCGCTACGCCTGAACCCTAAGAATGACATGGCGCACTTCATGCTCGGGACCGCGCTGGAAGAGAAAGGCGACCAGCACGGTGCTCTGGAGCAATACCGCGCGGCCAACTTGCTTAAGCCTAAGCACGCGAAATATAAGCAGAACTACGAGCGGCTTTTGGAACAGATCAATCACTAACACGCGGCTGAGCCCATCAGAATTTGCGCACTTCATGCTCTGCGGTTGACGGTTCGGCAACCGCCGAAAAGGGGCAGTGTTTTTGAGAGGCGAAACTCTGGCCTGCTTGAGTGAAAGAATCACCAGACTCGCATCCCAAGTGCCTCATCTGTTCATCATGAAGTCCCTAAACGACTCAGTGCTGAACGTGACAGTGTCTGTGGAACCGCCCGATTGTGATGATTCCCACTAATATTCGAAGGGAACACCGAACTCCTTTCTCAGACCAGCGAGAACTTGCTCTAGCGTTTCGTTGTAGCTCTGGGTCACGGCTTCACGGGTTCCTTGAGCCGCGCCGAGATCAGCCTTGGCCCTTACAAGCTTTGCAACGTCCTCGCGAGATTTCAGCAAATTGATTGTCGCCATGTGTTTCTCCTGACTTTAATGTCCAGCTACCCGTGACCGCCACTCAGGCCGCTGCCCACGACGACGCGTTAACCGAAGCGGGGCAGACAAACCCATGCACTCGACGAGACATCGGAGAGGCTCGAAGCCTGCGTGGTAGCACGCCAGGACGAGCACGCCAACTATCAGTACTGCTGAACCGATTCCCATTTCAGCTCTCTCCCACCTTCTTTGCGTGCGTGTTTTTCCAGATCAGCACTCCACCAACGACGAGGCAAGTGATGATGGTGGTCGAGGATTTCGGAACTCCGATAACTGACAAGATAATCGCCAACGCAAAAGCGCCGAAACCCGCGACAACGGTTTGTTTGAATACGTTACCTTTCTTAGGGCCAATAGCCAAAATCGTCTTCGACACTGCTCCCTGTTTTTGCTGGGCAGCCAGAGGGCCGTTGATACGATGTCGCCAACACCACCTCAGCCCCAACACTACTGATAGGAGTATGATGATTTGAATAGCAGCGCCCCCTATCAGTCTCACTGTGTCCATCGTACCCTCCTGTCAACCGCCGCGCGCTTAGTTCCTGCCTGCGCTGGCGGCTACGCCAAACGTCGGTCGATACTCATATAAACACAAATCTCTGGGCGCCGTTTTCGCTTGCGGCGACTTTCGCCACTTTGAAGACCACCTTGCGAAAATCAGCAAACGCGCACATCAAATACAAAAATCCGACGATCAGAACTCCAAGCCCAAGTGTCGTTTATTCTACTCCCCCGTTTGGGAAGTTCTCCACCGCGCGTACTTCTTCGCCGCCTCGCGAGCATGTGCCAGTAATTGCTAGGGCCACAGCAACAGCGACCGAACGCCGTGTGTGTCGCGCAATCATCTCCGTTTCCTTCTTTCAAACCCAGCATGTCACTGCGCCCGCTGCGACTCAACGGCACTTTGGTACCAACGCCCGAAGGACAGGCTGGAAATCAGCATGCCGTCTTTGCAGAAGGCTCTATGTGTTTCGGACTTTAGGACCCCCTTCTATCCGTCCACTTCTTCAGAAACCGGGAAGGGACCGCCATGAGGTGACGTCAGCTTGGTCCGTCACCAACACCACTATCGGCAGTCCCTCCAAAGTGTCAATCGTATTTACGTACTCGCGCCACAACACGGCGTGCAGGTTACGACCCGCGCTCAGGCAGAAGAAGATAGCAGAGCGCGGCACACCAAGTGACAGCGTGTTTGCTGAGGCCCGCCAAGAGGGCCGGTTCTCACATCTGTCGACCCGCGAAAAACTTTGGCAAGCGGCGTGCCTGTATCCGGTTCGTCCGGGTGCCCATCAGCTTTTGATGATTTTCCGGCCCATCACCCCACCACGCTTTGCAGGCTAAGCGCAGCGAAAATGGGTTCTCACATTTGTCGACCCGTGAAAAATAGTTGGCAGTCGAGTTGCTTGTCGGCCCGCCAACAATCCCCTTGACAGGTATCGGCACAGTTTGTAAAATGTGTACACAGGTGAACGCATATGGGATTACTCAAAGTGGGTATCCGCGAGTTTCGCGAGAACCTTGCCAACTACTTGTTGCAGAGCGACAAGCCGGTTGTGATTACGCGGCACGGCGACACCGTGGGTTACTACCTCCCGGCACGCCGGAAGCGATCTGATGCCGAGCGGGCGCAGTTAAAAGAGGCGGCTGCCCGGCTACAGGAAATGCTGCTGGGCGAAGGCATCACCGAAGATAAAATCATCGAGGACTTCAAGCGCTGGCGTGCCGAAGGGCGCAAATGAACCCACGGAAAGGGCTAGTGCTTGATGCCAATATCCTTATGCGCGCCGTCCTGGGCCGACGTGTTCGTGAACTACTCGAAACGTATGAGGATGGCGCGACGTTTTACAGCCCGGATGTCTGTTTCGCCGACGCCCGTCGATACTTGGAAAAGGAACTGCAAAAGCGGGGCCACGATACGGCCACTGGACTTGCGGCCCTCGATGAGCTAAGCGGAATAGTCCAAGTGGTTGACCGAAACCTCTACGGGGATTTTGAGCAACTCGCGAGAGAACGCATCGAAATTCGTGATCCAGACGATTGGCCCGTAGTGGCGGTGGCGTTACTTTTGGACTTGCCAATTTGGACAGAGGACCAGGACCTTTTCGGCAGCGGTGTGGCGACCTGGACGACGGACCGAGTAGAACTGTTCTTGCGGTAGCGTTTCGACAGGTTAGGATGTAGCCTATGACGAGTACAAAATCGGTACAACTTGGGCGTCCTGAGCGTGTTTTTGCGTGCTTTTGGGTTGCCAACCGTGCCGCAAGGTCAACGAGTTAGCCATCCTATGCTCGCCTGTCACGCATGAGGCCGCGGGTTCGAGTCCCGTCGTCCCCGCCAGCCCCTTCAAGAAGTTAGCCGGAGTAGCGGAATCCTGGAAGCGCACTGTTTGCACCTCATAAGCAAGTCACGCCGACCGCCAGGGCAGCGTCTCGCTGATTCTTATCGAGCGTCGCAAGAGGACTGCCTGACCGCATTGCTAGTTCGACGTAAAGCGCATCGTAGGATGCCAAGCCATGTTGACGGCAAAGCGCCTGGACGTCTTTGAACACTCGCTCCATGGAAGCGTCGTCGAGCGTGGGGCGTAGCGCGGAAAGATCATTCAAGAAGGCCCGCGTTTGGTCGGCGGAAATGCGTCCTTTCCTCTCGCCCACGAGCAAGGAATTCAGAACCTCGGAGCACCAGAAGGCTGGCACCAGGACTTGGTCTCCCGCCTTCAGCATGTCGAGCACGCTCATGGAGGCGGGGGTTTGCTCATCGGGGAAACACCAGGACAGCGTGACAGAGGCATCCAGGACAATCCAACTCACGGACGCGCCTCATCACGGAGTTGCTTGATAGTCATGCCGCCGAGGGAGAGCTGGTGCGTCTTTCCGAAATTCTTGAGCCGCTCAATGGCCGCTTGCCGCTCATCCCCGGTCGGTTCAGCCGCCGTTTGCCGCGCCTGCCACACGGAGACGGCTTCCGAAAGCACCTCTTCGGCAGAGTGGTATTGGCCGGAGCGGACAGCATCTTTGACGATGCGCTCGATCCGGGGGGGAAGATGGACAGTCACCACGAACCTCCTTAAACCAAGCCCTAGGGTAGCGGAGAGGGCGGGGGCAGTCAAGCATCCTCTTACCCTGCCCGATGGAATGCTGCCGCGTTTTCGCCACGTCGTAAGCGAGCTGCATCGCCTGGCCTAGCTGCTGGCGGCGATTCCGAGCGACTTCATTTTTCGATAGAGGTGGCTGCGCTCGAGGCCTAAGGCTTCCGCCGCGCGGGTGACGTTGCCCTGGTTTTCCTCCAGCTTGCGCAAGATGTAATCGCGCTCGTAGGCGGCCCGCGCCTCCTGCAAGGAAGAGAAGCCCGTCGTGGGGGTTTTGGTGGAAGCGGAGGGCGCATGGTCGTAAGAGAGGGAAGGGGGCAAGTGTCGCCGCTCGATTTTCTCGCCCGGCACCATGATGACCAGCCTCTCGACAAGGTTGCGCAGTTCCCGCACGTTGCCGGGCCAGCGGTACCCCACGATGACTTCCTGGGCCGATTCGGAGAAGTGTTTTGGCCGGCGGCCATAGGCGCGCGCGAATTCCGCCAGAAAATAGTTGGCCAAGGCAGGAATATCCTCCGCGTGGTCGCGCAATGGGGGAACGAAGAAGGGGATAACGTTGAGCCGGTAAAACAAGTCTTCCCGGAAGTTGCCTTTTTGGATCTCCTCCTCCAGGTTCTTGTTGGTGGCGGCGATCACACGCACATCCACGGTGAGATTATTGCCGGAGCCTACGGGCGTGAAGCGCTGTTCCTCGATGACGCGCAAGACTTTGGATTGCGTGCGCAGGCTCATGTCCCCGACCTCGTCCAGGAACAGCGTGCCACCGTGGGCCTGCTCGAACTTGCCCACCTTGTCCTCTAAGGCGCCGGTGAACGAGCCTTTTATGTGCCCGAACAGTTCACTCTCGATCAGTTCCTCGGGGATGGCGGCACAGTTGACTTCCACGAAGGGTTGCTGGGCGCGGAGGCTGAGAAGGTGCAAGGCGTGGGCCACCAATTCCTTTCCTGTCCCGCTTTCACCAAAAACCAGGACCCGCCCGTTGGTGGGAGCCGCCAAAGCCAACTGCTGGCGGAGGGCCTTCATGGGCACGCTTTCGCCAATGATGCGGTATTTGCCCTGCAATTCCTCCCGCAACTCGCGGTTCTGTGCGGCCAGAGTTAACTGCTCGCACGCGTGTTTCAGCGTCAGCAGAGTCTTATCAATGGAAAGAGGCTTTTCGATGAAGTCGAAGGCGCCCAGTTTGGTGGAGCGCACCGCCGTGTCAATCGTTCCGTGGCCGGAAATCATGATCACGATCGGCGGGCTGGCGAGGGCCTGGATTTTCTCCAGCGCCTGAATGCCATCCATGCCCGGTAGCCAGATGTCGAGCAACAGCAGATCGCAATTACGTCGCGCCAGAAAATCCAGGCAAGCTTCGCCGCTCTCCACCGCGTCCACAACGTAGCCCTCGTCTTGTAGAACGCCTGCGAGTGACTCGCGAATGCCGGGTTCGTCGTCGACAATCAGAACGGAATAGCGCGCCATACCAGATTCTGATTATAAATTATGAATTATGAACTGCCTACTGCTTACTGCCCACTGGCTGCTGCGTGGCGACCCCCTCACCCGGCCCGCCTCCCGATGAAGTGCATCGGGACTGCGGTCCACCCTCTCCCCCAAGGGGGAGACGGCCTGAGTCTAAGAGGATGCCTATTGCCTACTGCCTTCCTGCTCTTGGGCAACGGGGGCGTGCTCAACCGGCAGTTCGATGATGAATTTGGTGCCGGTAGGTTGGTTCTCCTCCACCCTGACGATTCCCTTTTGTTCGCTGACGATTCGACTGACGATGGCCAAACCCAGGCCTGTGCCGCGACGCTTGGTGGAGAAAAAGGGAAGAAAGAGCTTTTCCTTGTCCTCGGGGGCGATGCCTGGACCGCTGTCCGCCACGGTGATTTCCACGACATCGTGCTCGGCATCGAGCCCGGTTCGAACCCAAATTTCCTTTTGGAGGGCCTTTTCGAGGGCCTCGGCGGCGTTATCTATCAGGTTGGCCACGGCGCGTTTCATCTGTTCTGGATCGACCTGGGTGAGGGGCAAGTCCGGGGACAAATCCCGATGGATTTCAATCCCGTGCAAACGGCCATCGAAGATTTTCAAGGCGTTCTCGACGACCTCGTTCAGGCTGGAGGGGACAGGTTTAGGAGCGGGAAAACGCGCGAAGGATGAAAACTCATCCACCAGGGTTTTCAGTGTGGCCACTTCGCGATCCACCAACGAGGCGCTTTCTGAGACGACACGCAGCAGGTCCGGGGGAAGCGTCCCCGAACGCTCGATGAGCCGTCTAATACGCTCGGTGGAGAGTTGAATGGGTGTGAGCGGGTTCTTGATTTCATGGGCGATGCGCTGCGCGACTTCTTGCCAAGCCGCCGCCTTTTGCGCCTGCACGAGCTCGGACAAATCCTCCAGAACGAGCACGGAGCCCACCTTGCCGTGGCGGGTGCGGACGGAAGAGACTGTCAAGGAAGTAAAGGCGCGGCGGCCGGCGAGGTCGAGTTCCATCTGGCGGGAGGCCACGCCTTGGCGGGTGGCACGGCGAAAAAGCCGGGCTACGTCGCGGGTGTCCTCGGGTGTGAAAAGATCGGGCAGAGTTCGCAGGGCTCCCATATCGTCGCGGCCAAACAGGCGTTTGGCCATCTTGTTCACGCTGGTTATCTGGCCTTCAGGGTCGAAGGAGATGACGCCGGTAGGAATATTCTCGAGAATGGCAGCAATCGTGTTGCCGCGCTCTTCCAACTGGCGGTTGACAGCCTGAAGCTCCTTGGCGGCTTGCTCGATGGCCAGACGGTTTTCCTGAAGTTGGCGCGTCATGGCGTTAAAGGACTGGATGAGTATTCCCAGTTCATCGTCACCGCGGGCAGAGACTTGGAAGCCCAGGTTCCCTCGCGCCACCTCCTCGGTTGCTTCCGCCAGGGCCTGGATGGGAACCGTGACCTGTTTGGCTAGGAACAAAGCGAACCAAGTGGCAATAAATAGGATCAGCAGGGTCAGTAGCCAGAGAATAGAAAGGTATGTGCGCTTGACGGCTCGCCGCTCGCTACTCAGTTGCGCATATTTTTGCGCCTCCCGCTCAATCTCCTGCGAAATGAGCATTAGTCTTAAGGGGAGACGCGTTACTCCAACCACCGTTCCCATGACTCTCCCAGAAGGATCGAGAAGCGCTTGGGCGCTGATAAACATCTCGAAATCGGCGGAGCGCCAGTTGCCGGAAAGCCCTGCGGGCGGAACCCGGCCACTGGACATTTGAGGATACAGTCTGAGGACCTCGGAGGGATCAGGAAACGGATCACCGGCATGGGCAAGAAGCTTGCCTTGCCGGTTAAAGCACATCGCGGACTCGAGGTTAAGGTCCCCCACTTCGCGCTCGAGCACTCGCACGATCCCTTCATTGTCAGAGGAGGCTGCGGCGCGGACCAGAACTCCGTTGCTGGCCAAGTGCTGGGTGATGTGGGAGCAACGGGTTTGCGCGTGGGATTGCAGTTCCCGGACTATTTCCTGGGCGTCGGCGCGGACCAAGTCAAGGGGGATGCCAAACCAGCGGTCGATGGTCCGGTTGAGCAGGCCGTAGGCGAAGATAAAGAGAAAGCAGACGGGTACCAGCGATAGCCCCAGGAAAGCGACCACCATAGTGGTCTTGAACCTGGCGCCCAGCCGTTGCTGTCGGCGCTCGACGTACAACTTGAGCAATATGCGCAGCAGAATCAAAGCAAATATGACAAACGCCAGAAAGATGACCGCGGAAAGCGAAAGCAAGAGAAGGGTTTGCTCAGGGCTGTGGGGACGGATGAAGGAAAGGTTCAAGGAGGCTTGGCTCCAGCCTAGAAAGAAAAGCGCCGGAACCAGCACCAGCAGGAAAATCAGAGCGATCTTGCGACGATCGTTGGGGTTTTCACCCATGTCTGTACCCTAACAGCATCCCACTTGCGCCGGCGCCAGGTCTTGGCCGGGGGCGCCGGGCAGGAACTCCTCCAGCGGGCACCCTGCGCACCTGGGGGACTTTGGCTTGCAGTGTTTCTTCCCCACCTCGACCAGGAGCGCATGGAATTCATTGTAAAGCGGCGCATGGCGTGGTAAATGCGCGTGCAGAAACTCCTGGGTTTCATGGTAGTCGGAGGCAGCAGGGATGAGTCCATGCCTTGCCAACACGCGCCGGGTGTAAGCATCCGCCACGAAAAGCGGACGTTGCGCCGCATAGAGGAGGATGGCGTCGACCGTTTCCTCCCCCAACCCCCTGAGCTCCAGCAGTTGGCGGCGGAGTTCTTCCGCTGGCAGGGATAAGAGCTTGTGCAACGAACCGGTGTGCTGCCGGTCGAGCCAGTCGACGAAATCTCGGATAGTTCGAGCCTTCTGCCTGTAGAAACCTGCGGGCCGCACACACGCCTCGAGTGCAGGAAGGTCAGCGCGTCGCAGTCCCTGCCAGCTTAACAAGCCAGACTGACGAAGATTGCGCAAAGCCAGAGTGGCGTTGTGCCAGGCGGCGTTCTGGGTAAGGATGGCCCCCAGAATGACTTCCAGGCGGCTGCGGGCGGGCCACCATTGTTGTGGTCCGAAGCGCTCCTGGAGGGCAAAGTAATAACGGGACAACAGATCGCCCGCAGGCATCGCGCTCATGACCTCGGCCATACCCAAAAACTATACTCGCGCGGGAGCAAAGTCAACTAATCGGGTGATCGGGTGAAGGGGGGAACAGCGCTCTCGTCTGCTTGGTCATCGGTTCACGCGGTTTCCCGAAAGGTGGCCATCCGTTCCCGCGAACAGGGCATCTACCAATTGCCCCTTCGGCGTCTCTCGTTCACCCCATCACCCCATCTCCCGATCAGCCGATCTCCCGATTGCCCCATCGGCGGGGTAGTACCAAGGTACTTTTGCAGGTTAATCCTGTTAAGTCATAAACTTGAAGAGCCTTGGGGAGTTTTTGGAGAAATGCGACTTCCCATTTGGCAGGTGACGAAGTGTGACCGTGCACAGGAGTGCACCAATGCACCTTGAAGGCGCTTCATCACGGAGTTAGGAGAGGGTTCGAGAAATGGCGGGGAAGCTTGGCGAAATTCTTCTAAAAGAGAATCTCATCAGCCCTGACCAGCTCAAGCAGGCTCTCGAATACCAAAAGGCGAACGGAGGGCGGCTTGGCGGCGTATTGGTGAAGCTCGGTTTCTTGAGTGATGATGAAGTCACGGTCGTCCTCTCCCAGCAATATGGCGTTCCCTCCATTAATCTGGATCATTTCGAAGTTGATCCGGGCGTCACAAAATTGATTCCCATGGAAACGGCACTGAAGTTTCAGGTGCTGCCGCTGAGCCGCGTGGGATCATCCTTGACGTTGGCCATGGTCGACCCGACCAATGTGTTCGCCATGGACGACATCAAGTTTATGACCGGCTTCAATATTGAGCCTGTGGTGGCGTCTGAAACGGCCATCGCCGAGGCGATCAAGAGGAACTACGGCAGCATCGAAGAGCAGGAACGGAAGCGGGAACTGGAAGAAATCGTTAGTTTCATCGACGAAACGCAGCATGAGACGCTCGAACTCGAAGCTGAAGATGAAACAACGCTCAACCTCGAGCAACTCGAAAAGGCCGCCGAGGAGGCGCCGGTCATCAAGCTCGTGAACTACTTTCTGACCGACGCCATGAAGCGGGGCGCCAGCGACATTCACATGGAGCCGTACGAGAAGGAATACCGCGTCCGGTACCGGATTGACGGCGTTCTCCAGACTATCATGAACCCGCCCAACAAGCTCCGCGACGCGATCATCAGCCGCGTAAAGATCATGTCGAAGCTGGATATCTCCGAAAAACGGCTTCCGCAAGATGGCCGCATCATGGTCAAGATGTTGAAGGATGGAAGGAAGAAGGCGATCGATCTTCGCGTTTCGGTCCTTCCCACCATGTACGGGGAAAAGATTGTCATGCGGCTGCTCGATAAAGAAAACCTGCGGCTGGACATGACGAAGCTGGGATTCGAGTCGGAATCGCTGGCCAAGTTCCAGAAGGCCATCTTCAAACCCTATGGAATGGTTTTGGTCACTGGGCCAACAGGCAGCGGAAAGACTAATACGCTATATTCCTCCATTGTGCAGTTGAATAGCCCGGAAACGAATATCTTGACGGCGGAAGATCCGGTGGAATATCAGTTGCCCGGTATCAACCAGGTGCAGATGAAAGAGCAGATCGGCCTGAACTTCGCCGCGGCTTTACGCTCGTTCCTTCGGCAAGATCCCAATATAATTCTGGTGGGAGAGATCCGCGACTTTGAAACGGCGGAAATCGCCATCAAGGCGGCGCTTACCGGCCACTTGGTTCTTTCCACGCTTCATACCAACGACGCGCCTTCCACTATTTCACGCCTGATGAACATGGGGATCGAGCCCTTCCTGGTGGCGACCTCAGTGAACCTAATTTGCGCGCAACGCTTGGTACGCCGCCTCTGCCCGGAGTGCAAGACGCAGGATAAGGTTCCGCTGCAAGTCCTGATCGAGGCCGGCTTTACGCGGGAAGAGGCCCGGAGCGTCAAAGTCTGGAAGCGACAGGGCTGTCCGAGTTGTCTCAACAAGGGCTATAAGGGCCGCATAGGCCTCTATGAAGTGCTGGAAATTACGGAAGAGATACGCGAGTTGATCCTGGTAGGAGCTTCAGCGCTGGAACTGAAGAAGAGAGCCGCCGAGCAAGGGATGATGACCCTGCGGCGCAGCGGGTTGAGCAAAGTGGCGGCGGGGATCACGACGCTGGAAGAGGTGATGCGGGAGAGCGTGCTGTAGAGCGGAGGAGAAAGCGACTCCTGGAATTTGGGAAGCGGAGAGCGTATTCATGCCAGTTCCAAGCCTTAGTGATCTCTTGAAGCGCATGGTCGATGCGGGAGGTTCGGACCTGCACATCACCGTGGACTCACCTCCCAGAATTCGCCTTCACGGCGAGCTCAAACCCCTCGCGGACTTGCCGACCCTGGGGCCGGGGGACACCAAGCAACTTGCCTACAGCGTATTGACCGACACCCAAAAGCACCGCTTTGAAGAGAATCTTGAACTCGACTTCTCTTTCGGCATCAAGAATATGGCCAGATTCCGGGCCAACTTGTTCAACCAGCGCGGCGCCGTGGCCGGGGCGTTCCGTGCGATTCCTTTTGAAATCAAGAGCTTTGAGCAGTTGAGGCTTCCCCCCGTGCTGAGGACGCTTTGTGATAAACCTCGAGGTTTGGTCCTGGTGACCGGCCCCACAGGGAGCGGAAAATCCACCACCCTGGCCACCCTGCTCGACCTCATCAACCAGTCACGTTATGACCACATCATCACCATCGAAGATCCCATCGAGTTTATCCATTACCACAAGAAGTGTCTGGTGAACCAGCGCGAGGTTCACTCCGACACCCATTCGTTTGCTGACGCGCTGCGCGCCGCCCTCCGCGAGGACCCTGACATCGTGCTGATCGGTGAAATGCGTGATCTGGAAACCATCGAGTCCGCGCTGCGCATTGCCGAGACGGGGCATCTTACCTTCGCAACGTTGCACACTAACACCGCTGCTTCCACCATTAATCGCATTATTGATGTCTTCCCTTCGCACCAGCAATCCCAGGTTCGCGCTCAGCTCTCGATGGTGCTGGAAGGCATTATATGCCAGGCGCTGCTTTCCAGGGCGGACGGGAAGGGCCGAATCCTGGCCGCGGAGATTCTGATTCCCAACCCGGCCATTCGGAACCTCATTCGAGAAGACAAGACACACCAGATTTATTCTGCCATGCAGTTGGGGCAAGAGAAGTTCGGTATGCAGACTTTCAATCAGGCACTTTACTCTCTCTACTCGCAAAGACTGATTACTCTGGAGACGGCACTTTCGCACTCGAGCAACGTCGACGAACTCCAGGACATGATTAACCGTAGCGGCGCCACGGGCGTCGTGGGACAACAAATGAGTGTCCCACGGGGCCCGGCGCGCAGGTAACGACTCGTAGGGGCGGCCCTCATGGCCGTCCCGCGGTTGCGGGAGCAACCCCAAGGAGTGCCCCCGCGAAGTGAGGCGGGCTGATGCCACAATTTGAATTTCAAGGCACGTCGCGAATAGGCACGCAGGTCAGCGGGGTAAGAGCGGCAGCCACCCGTGGGGCCCTCGAGGCGGCGCTCCGCCGTGAGCAGATCACTCCCGCTCGCATCGTAGCCAAACGCGCGCTCCGCATCCCCAGACCGAAACTGGGTGGGAGAGTGAGGGCCAAAGAACTGGCGATCTTCACCCGCCAGTTCTCGGTGATGATTGATGCCGGACTGCCGTTGGTTCAGTGCATTGAGATTCTTGCCGGCCAACAGGCGAACCGCGCTTTTACCAAGGCGCTGACCGGGGTTCGCATATCGGTTGAAGGCGGCTCGACGCTCGCTAATGCGTTGCGCGAGTATCCTAAGGTTTTTGATGGTCTCTATACCAACATGGTCGAGGCGGGGGAGGCTGCGGGTATCCTGGACGATGTTCTGCAGCGGCTTTCCACCCACATTGAGAAATCCGTCAAGTTGCGCCGGGCGGTGAAGTCGGCTTTGATCTATCCCTCCGCCGTGGTGCTCATTGCGGCGGCTGTGATCACCATCCTCCTGTGGAAGGTTGTGCCCATTTTTGCCACCCTTTTCGCCGGCCTGGATGTTGCCTTGCCCTTGCCGACTCGCATAGTCATTGGTTTGAGCAATGCCGTCGCAACCTTTGCTTTGCCTGCTGTGATTCTGCTCGGCCTGGGCGGATATGGTCTGAGACTTTTCTACACCACGCCCCAAGGCCGCTTGGCCGTCGACAGTCTCATCCTCAAGCTCCCGCTCTTGGGAACCCTGATGCGCAAGATCGCGGTGGGAATGTTCACTCGCACTCTGGGCACCCTGATCTCCAGCGGCGTTCCCATGCTGGAAGCCATGGATATTACGGCCCACGGGGCGGGTAATGCGGTCGTCGAGAGAGCCATCCTGCAAGTTCGCAGGGCTATCGAAGCAGGCAGGACCATCGTGGATCCCTTGCGCGAAACCGGCGTCTTCCCCAATCTCGTGGTGCAGATGATCGGCGTGGGCGAGCACACCGGATCCTTGGACGCCATGCTCCAGAAAATTGCCGATTTCTACGAAGAAGAAGTGGATGTGGCGGTCGCCGATCTCTTGACAGCGATGGAACCGCTGATCATTCTTTTCCTGGGTGTGGTCGTCGGAGGCGTCGTCATCTCGATGTACCTTCCCTTGTTTAGCTTGATCGGTAAACTGGCGGGCTAGTTCCCCCCGAAAGAAATATTGACGCCTGGGCAGGAGGGCATAGAATTGTCGGTTGGTAGGCTTTTACATGGAAGAGCACTCTTCTCATAACTCGACCATCCTCTCCCCCAGATTGCCCGACCAATTGAAGGAATGGCTTCCCTGGGTGACGAGAATCCGGTTCGTCATTATCAGCTTTGTTTTCGCCATTGATTTCGCCATTCGAACCCTGGTCGGCAATCCCAACCCCGCATCTTTCAAATACTTCGGCATCATCATTATTCTCTGGTATGTTCTCGGGTTGTATTACTTGATATACAATCAGTTGAGCCACGATTACCTTTTGCAAGCTTATCTGCAGATTTTCTCTGATATTGCCATCATCACCGCCGTACTGCACCTCACGGGAGATTTGGATAGCAATTACCTTTCGCTTTACCTGGTCGTGATTATCCTTTCCAGCACTCTTCTTCCACGCGGCCGGGTTTTTCTGGTGGCGGGTGTGAGTTTCGTTTGCATGGGTGCAGTGCTGGAATTGGCGTATCTCCCGGTCATTCTTCCAGATTTAGCCGCCCATTATCCGGCCCTTCGCTATCTCGTGACCTCCTCCCCGCTTTCAGTAGACTTGCGAACCCTGCAAGTCAAGATCGGGGCGAGCTTCTTCGGTTTCTTTGCCGTCGCCTACCTTTCTACCCAACTGGCGGAAAGGCTTCGAAAAGTGGGAGCGGAACTGCGAGATAAGAACGGGCAGGTGGCCAGTTTGCAAGCGAAAACTGAAAACATCCTCGAGAGCATGCGCGACGGACTGGTAAGCACGAATCTGAAAGGTCTCATCGGTGAGGTGAATAGCTCGGGCGCCGCTATACTGGGCCTCAAGCCGGAGGAGTTGCGCGGCCGACCGATTCAGTTCCTTTTTCCCGGCTTGCAGACTGGGGCGCTCTCGCCTCCTGGGGCAAGCGCCTTGGCGACACGGCAGGAAGTGACTTATGCGAATCCAAGCGCCGAACACCGCATCCTGGGAGTTTCTGTTTCTCCGCTGATGGTCCCCACCATCGGGGTGGTGGGTTTTGTGTTCAATTTTCAGGATCTGACGGAGGAAAAACGCCGGGAGGCAGAGTACCGCACCAAGGATCGGATGGCGACACTGGGGCGCCTGGCCGCGGGGATCGCGCATGAGATCCGGAACCCGATGGCCTCGATCACGGGATCCGTCAAGCTCTTGCAGTCGATTTCGCGTTTGGATGAAGACCAATCCAAGTTAATTGAGATCGTGAGTCATGAGTCCGAGCGGCTCAATAAACTGGTGTCGGACTTTCTTCTCTATTGCCGGGACCAGCGCCATGAACTCCAGGAGGTCGACCTGGTGAATGTGATCGAAGAGACGCTGGTATTGCTATCGCACCATCCGCTGTTTGGCGCCAATATCCGGCTGGAGAAGCGATTTCCTGCCACCCTCGTGACCGTTTGGGCTGACCCGGACAGGTTGCGTCAGGTGTTCTGGAATATTTCAGATAACGCGCTCAAGGCGATGCCGGAGGGAGGGGAGTTGAAGGTGCAAGTTGAGGACGCCAGTGAGAGGACGGTTCGCGTGACTCTGAGTGACACTGGAGTGGGATTTACGGAGCAGCAACTGGAAAAAGTCTTCGAGCCTTTTCAACCGGGATTCAGCGGCGGAACCGGCCTTGGGCTGGCCATCGTTTACCAGATCATGCAAGGACTTGGGGGTACAGTCCGGGTGGAGTCGAAAGCGGGCAAAGGCGCGCGCTTTATCCTTGAGTTACCTAAACAGCCCACTCCCGCGCGGGCTGAGCCGGTGCCTCTCGCGTCCGCGGTGGCAAATCGGAGATGAGAAACTTCTCGAATTCTTGGGGGAGCTAAATGGCTCGACTGCTGGTGGTGGACGACGAGAAGTCGTTGTGCCAAATGCTGGAAATTGGCTTCCGTAAGGATGGCCACCTTGTAGAAACGGTGTCCAGCGGCCAGGCAGCTAAAAAGAAGCTGGAATCCCAAGTCTACGATCTCGTCATCTCCGACATTCGTATGCCGGACTTGTCGGGCATTGAGCTGCTCAAGTTTTTCTCCGAAAGCCGGAACCCTGCCGCTTTTATTCTCATCACCGCACACGCCACCATGGAGACCGCCATCGAGGCGCTCAACCTGGGCGCTTATCGGTACGTCCTCAAGAGCGATAAACTGATCGAGGAATTGAAACTCGCCGTCAGCCGGGCCCTGCAAGAGTTGGCGTTGCGTGAAGAGAACGTACGCCTGCGGCGCGAATTGCTCCGCGTCTTTGCGCATGACAACATTATTGGGCAAAGCCGGCAGATTCAAAGCATCCTCGAGATGGTGCGAACCGTGGCCCCCGCTACCAGTACGGTTTTGATTACGGGTGAGAGTGGGACCGGCAAAGAATTGGTGGCGCGGGCCATTCACGAAGCCAGCTTGAGGCGCGAAAGGCCCTTCGTTTCCATCAATTGCGGGGCTTTTCCGGAAACCCTGCTGGAAAGCGAGCTGTTTGGATATCTCAAGGGGGCCTTTACGGGAGCAGATGCTAACCGTAAGGGGATCATCGAATCTGCCCACGGGGGCACTTTGTTCCTGGACGAAATCGGTGAGACCAGTCCCACGATGCAAGTCAAGCTGCTGCGTGTTCTCCAGGAGCGGCGGGTGCGGCCGCTGGGTGGAAGCACCGATATTCCGATCGATGTGAGATTAATTGCCTCCACCAACCGGGATCTAAAGCGCATGGTGGCCGCGGGACAGTTTCGGGAGGATTTCTACTACCGCATCAGCGTTATCCCTATCCACGTCCCTCCCTTGCGGGAGAGGCCTGAGGATATCGGGCCTCTAGCACGCAACTTTCTCCGCAAATTCAGCTTGCAGATGGGGAAGGGAGTGATGGATTTCGATCGAGAAATCCTGGAAGTGCTCGAGCGTTATCCCTGGCCGGGAAACGTGCGTGAGCTCGAAAACGCGATCGAATACGCGGTGGCCATGTGCGGGGAACGCGAAGGCCGGGTACGGCTGGAACACCTGCCTCAATCAGTGACTGGCATCAATTTAAGCGGCGAGGCCCTCGTCGAGATTCCTCAAGAAGGGTTGGATTTCGAAACCCGAATGTCGCAAATCGAAAAGCAATACCTCCTGGCTGCTTTACGCGCTGCCAACGGCATTCGAACTCATGCGGCGGAACTTCTTCGCATGTCCTACCGTTCGTTTCGCCATTATGCCAAGAAATATAATATCTGACTCATCTTCTCCCCACCCCTCCTCCACCGAGGAGGGGAGTCAGAACCTCGAGCGTCTGGCCATCCCTCTCCTCATTGCCTTTTCGCTCGCCTTGTATATCCTCACCACCGGCTATGACTTGCTTGGGGATGATCTTATTTTGATTGGGGGCAACCCCTACGTGAGAAGCTTCCATTTTCTGCGTGAGATTTTCACCCAGAACTTCTGGAGCTTCCGCGGGCCGCACGCAGGCAGCATCCACTACCGGCCTTTGCTCATGCTCACTTTTCTGGGGCAGGCAACGGTGTTCGGTTCGCGGCCGGGCCTCTACCATCTCTTCAACGTCCTCCTGAATGCTTGGCTTACCTCGAATCCGGCAACAGCGCTGGCGCAAAGCAGGAGATTGAAACGGCCCAGCAGTTGGACTCGAAGGACGAGACGGTGCGGATGGCCTTAGGAAAGTTAAAGTCTTGCCCGAAGCATGGCCCCTGATTGGCAAGGCTGTGAGGTGACAAATTCCGTCGCGGCGTTGGACAAAAAGCGGCGAAAATGGCATGCCGCAGGATAGAAAACCCAGGAATATCCTTGGGCGCTGATCTAACTCTCTGAATACAAAATAGTTAGCATTAATTGAAAAATGTCTTGGACAGCTACCTTGGCAAGGAAAATGCCGTGTAGCAAGCTGCCAGCTTCCACGCGCTTTTGACTTCGATAGGAGGGCGAATGAAGAAAGGGTCACGAGGTTTTTCACTTATTGAGTTGTTGATTGTTGTCGCGATCATCCTCATCATTGCAGCAATTGCTATCCCAAATCTCCTGCGGTCGCGCATTGCTGCCAATCAAGCTTCCGCGGTAGGATCTTTGCGCACACTTAACACCGCGGAGATCACTTACGCTACGACCTACAATACTGGCTACACTTCCTACTTGGGCTACTTGGGCCCGCCGGTCAGCGGCACCACCATTACCGCCACTGCCGCGGGTCTAATTGACAGTGTGCTTGCAGGCAGCGCGACCAGTAACCAGGTCTACACCAGTAATAAGAGCGGCTATTCGTTCGCTTACACGCCCGGGACCGCGGATGCGAGCGGCAGGATTGACACTTACACCATCACTGCCACCCCCATTACCGTGGGGACGACCGGAACCAACTACTACTTTACCGACATGTCCGGCGTAATCCGCCAGAACAGCACGACGACTGCCGGTTCGACCGACTCGCCTCTGGCTGGTTAGGCATTTGAGAAGGGAATCACACAAGGGAGGGTAGGAGAGCCCTCCCTGAGCTTTCGCGGATGTTGTCCAGCGAAATCTCCCTGGCTGGCAAGCGTCTTCATTCCCGCGAAAAGCCTGTCCTGAGCTTGCCGAAGGGTGACAGTCCGGCTTGCAGTGTGAACGCTTTGCCGGGCGTCGCCGCGTGAGTCATTTGGACGCGATGAACCGACTGCGCTGGCTCCGCAGTGGCGCTTTGGCATTTCCCACCTCCATTGCCAACACCGTCCGCCTTGTGGAAAATAAGGCTGTTGAAAGGAAGGGTGGTTATCAGGTGGACGGTGATAACCTGAGGGCAGTGGGCAGGGACGGGTTGAAAGACATTATGTCTGGAAGCCCCCTCCTCCTCTCCTACCAGATCGATTCGGGCCAATCCTGGGTTATCTCCTCGACTCCTCCTGGTCTGCCGGCCTGGAAGGCGATCGCCGCGGTTCTCGCCCTAACGTTTGCGGTTTATGTCCCCACCCTTCGCTACCAATTTGTGCACGACGATCGCGGCCAGATTGTCGAGAATCCCGCCGTTCATTCCTGGCATCTGCTCCCTGCCTACTTTACCTCGCACGTATGGGCGGCAGTTATGCCGGACGAGCTGGGGAACTACTACCGGCCGGTTTTCCTGTTATGGCTGCGAGTCAACGATGTGGTATTTGGAAGCCGTGCCTGGGGCTGGCATCTCACTACCATTCTGGCTCATCTCTCGACTACGTTTCTCGTATATTTCCTGGCGCTCCGATTCGGAGGCAGCCGCGATGTGGCGCTTCTGGCAGCGTTGATCTTCGGCCTTCATCCCGCGCACATCGAAGCCGTGGCCTGGATTTCCGGTGTCACTGAACCTCTTTTGGGCGTCCTTCTGCTTGCTTCCTTCCTCTCCTATGCGCGTTGGCGGCGCGAGAGCGGACGCAAGTGGAGGCTCATCTCCCTCGCCCTATTTACTCTTGCCCTGGGCGAGAAGGAGACCGCAGTAATCCTTCCCGCACTCTTGCTGGCCTACGAATGGACCTTCGAGATGGGTAGCGCAAACCCGTTTTCCAAGTCTTGCTCGCAGTCGTTGCCGCGCAGCATGTCCTCCGCGGAAACGGTGCGACGGGAATCCACTCCCGCAAGCTCGGGGCATCTGCTGTCCTCGGCCGGGATTCCCGCTTTCGCGGGAATGACGCCAATCGAACGCAGAAGAATCGTTACTTGGTGCGGCGGAGCCCTGCGCAGAATCTGGCCTTTCCTCCTTCTCGTTCTTCTTTATATTCCCGCCCGGATTTACGCGCTCAAGGGGTTCAGCCATGCGGTGACCCCGCTCGGCATCGAGCAGTTGGCCTTCACTTGGCCCTCGTTGATTTGGTTCTGGATCCGCCACCTGATTTGGCCTGCCGGCCTCAGTACGTTCTATAACTTTCCTGCGGTGATCACTCCCACGCTGAAGAATCTCACGCTTCCCGGCATCCTCGACGTTTGCGTTGCGGTTGCGCTGTTCGTCGGGGTACGGCGGAGTCGCGCGGCCGCAATTTCTGCGGCCTGGCTGGTTCTGCCTTTAATTCCCCTCCTTGATCTGCGCGTATTTGTGGCCGACGACTTCGCCCACGACCGCTACTTGTACCTGCCGTCCATAGGCCTCTCAATCCTGATCGCCCTTGTTCTGAAGAAGGTGTGCGGGGACGCGCCCCGATGGCGGGGCATTTCGGCGTCGCTGCTGGCGGTTGCCCTGTGCCTGGCCGCTGCTCTCAGCTATGGAACTGTCACCCAGTGCTTTTACTTTCACGACAATCTAACTTTTTATGCCTACAACCACTCCATGGCGCCCCACAATCCCAATGCCGAATCCAATTACGCGACTATTCTGGCGGAAAGAGGCTTGTACGGTCCTGCTCTCGAAAAGTTTAGCGAGGTTGTGGCCCATAATCCCAATTATTGGACTGCGGTTTACGACCTGGGTTTGACCTATTACAAAATGGGAAACCTCCCAGAAGCCGAAAAATACCTCTTGGAGGCGATCCGCATCAATTCCCGTAAAGCCGATGAGTATTTCTACTTGGGCATGACGTGGTTCAAGTCCGGGCAGACGGACCAAGCCATTGCTTCCGTGCAGCATGCCATCGCGATCAATCCCAGGGGCTTTGCTTACCACTTCGCTTTGGGCGTGATGCTGAAAACCCGAGGCGACCTGACAGGAGCTCTTCAGGAATTCAAAGAGGAGTTGGCCATTGACCCGGAACAACAGGCCGCAGCCGCGCAGCTAAAGGAGATCGAGAATCGGTTGCAGGTGAGATGAACATGCTGGCCCTTGAAACCATCGACCTGAGCAAAGACTACCGCCTGGGTTTTTGGCGCAATCGGGTTAGGCGGGCGCTCGATCGGCTTAATCTCAAGGTCGAGGCGGGGGAAGTATTCGGGTTGCTCGGGCCGAACGGCGCCGGCAAGACCACCACACTCAAATTGCTCTTCCGCTTGATCTTCCCCACCTCCGGCACAGCGCGAATTTTGGGCAAGCAACTCGATGACCTCTCCGTCCGCCGTCGCGTCGCCTATTTGCCTGAGAATCCCTCCTTCTATGAGCATCTGACGGCACAGGAGTTCCTGAACTACGTTGCATCCCTGTTTGGATTGCCGGCCGCCGAACGGCGCCGCCGCTCCGGGGAACTGATCGACCAGTCGGGTCTTTCCGCCTCCCGCAACGTTCCCCTGCGCAAGTTTTCAAAGGGCATGATTCAGCGCTTAGGAATTGCGCAGGCCTTGATCAATGACCCAGACGTGGTGTTTTTGGACGAGCCGATGTCCGGCCTGGACCCACTGGGGAGAAGGGAAGTCCGCGAGGTCATTTTGCGGTTGAAGCAGCGCCAGAAGACAGTGTTCTTCTCTACGCACATTCTCACGGATGCTGAGACGCTGTGTGACCGCGTGGCGGTCCTCCACCACGGCCGGTTGCAAGGTTGCGGTGAGCTGAGCACCATCCTCCGCCTGGGTGTTTCCCCCACCGAGTTGGTGCTCGAAGGGCCGTCTGCACAAGTCATGGCAGAGCTGATGCCTTACACCTCGTCGGTGATCCGGACAGGCGAACGGGTGCGCCTTGAGATACCGGAGGAAAACGAAGTCCCCAGAACTCTCGAGATCATCCTGCGCAGTAAAACCAAGCTGATCTCGGTCAATCCGGTGAAGAGATCGCTCGAGGATTACTTCGTTGAGAAGATAGGAGGCGCGGAGTAGCGGTTGCGAGTCGAGATTCAAGAGTCGACTCTCGACTCTTGAATCTCGACTTCAGCGGGACACAAGCATGCGTGTAGCTACGATCGCCGTCCATACATTCAAGGAATCTGTTCGCCAAAAAGTTCTGTACAATCTGGCGGCCTTTGCCCTCCTGCTCATCGGGGCCGCCATCCTGTTCGGAAGCATCTCCGTGGGCGTGGAACAGATTATCCTGATAACTCTGGGGCTCACCTCGATCTCGGTTTTCGGCCTGCTGATTTCCATTTTCATCGGAATCGACCTCGTCTCGAAAGAGATCGAACACAGGACGATCTACAATATCCTCTCCAAACCCCTCACCCGCGTGGAATTCATTCTCGGGAAATACTTGGGACTTCTGCTCACGCTTCTTGTGAACACGGCGATTATGACGGTGGGCTTTTATGCGGCTTTGCTCTATCAGAAGCGAGCACTGGGGCTTGGCGACCTTGTGTTTCTGGGCGCTATCTACTTCATTTTGCTTCAACTTGCTATAGTGGTGGGAATCGCCTTGGTCTTCTCCTGTATATCGACCCCGGTGTTATCCGCAGTATACACTTTTTGCCTCTTTGTAATAGGTAATTTCTCATCCGACTTGCGCGCCCTGGGGCAGGAGTCCCAGAGCGCGATGCTCGGGATGGTGACTGATGCGCTTTATTACGCCCTGCCCAACTTCGCGAATTTCAATGTCATCAGCCAAGTCGCCCACGCCCAGAGCATCCCCGGCTACCTATGGCTGGGGAATTCTCTTTACGCTCTTCTGTACATTGCCATCCTGTTGGGCCTGGCAATCATCATCTTTGAGGAACGGGAATTCCGATGACGTCCTCCACCGCCTCTCGCTCCCCAATTCGCTTCCGCCACGGTGCCTGCTGGCTTCTGATTTTGCTGTGTTTTTTAGGACTCATCCCGATCCAACGAAGCATTGACCTGCGGAGCGGAAGCGACCAGGGAGTAATTGACGTCCTGTTTCTGCCTTCAGGAAAGGTTCTGCGTCTGCTCAGTTTGGGTTACGAAGGGTTGCTCGCCGACATTTATTGGACACGCGTGGTGCAGTATTTCGGGGGAAAGCGACTCGCGCATTCCACGGAGTTCAAGCTGTTGGGACCTTTGCTTCAGATTACTACGGATCTGGATCCTCACTTGCTCATTGCTTACCGTTTCGGCTCGGTCTTTCTTGCGGAGAAGCCGCCTCGGGGAGCCGGTCAACCCTTGGAGGCGCTGGCGCTCCTGCACCGTGGCATTGTTGTCAATCCGGATTACTGGCGGCTTTGGGAAGATGTTGGCTTTGTTTACTATTGGGACTTGAAGGACTATGCCGCCGCGGCGCGAGCCTTTCAAGCCGGGAGCGAGAGGCCGGGAGCCATGGAGTGGATGCGGGTTCTGGCAGCGAAAGTGGCAGCGCAGGGCGGGGAATTGGCGACTTCGAGGTTCCTCTGGTCCGAGATCGCTCGCCAGGCGGGCAACAAACAAATTCGCAAGAACGCGGAGGAGCATCTGATGGCCCTCCAGGCGACGGAAGAGATAACTAGACTGTCTGAGTTGATCGCGCTCTACAACTCGCGCCAGGGACAACCCGCGCGCTCCTTCCAGGAACTGGTGGTCGCAGGTTACTTGCGCGCCCTGCCGCGCGATCCCTCGGGGAAGCCCTACATTCTTGATGCAGGTGGGCATGTCAGACTGAATCCGCGCAGTTCGGTGGACTTGAGTTTGTTACAGTAGTGCTTGTGGCTAGTGCCTAGTGCTCAGTGCCCAGGGGTTACGAGCTAATGCTCTGTGGTTAATGCAAGGGGGGTGAGAGTTCGCAATCACAGGTCGACGTGGCCTCTGCCCTTGACCACTAGGCACTAGGCCCTGGGCACTGAGCACTAGGCACTAGCCACTACAGGAGTACGAATTGGAGCAGGTTCGTTTCATATTCTGGGAACTATTGAAAATCCTGGGTCTGGCGTTCACCAGCCTGCTGGCGGTCAAGGCGGTGTCGAGCCTGAAGGCGACCGGAGTCAAGACCGTGGCGAGCCGGTTGGCTCGCGCCAAGCCGTGGTTGTATGCCGTCATTTTAGCCCTGGCTGGTCTCGGCGCCTGGAGCTTGGGTTACGATATCGCCGCCGAAGTGTATTATTGGGCCAGTTTGAGCGATGCTCAGAACTCCCGGCCGTCCAAGGCCTACCTCAATGCTCTTCAGGCGGTCGTGCTGCGCCCGCGGATTCCACGTTATTGGCAAGCCCTTGAGTCAGCCAAGTTCGGTTTGGGGCAGTGGGCCTCCGTAGTGGACGACAGGCCTGCCATGCAGCGCCTTTCGGGCAGGGATTTGGACGAGGTGGATTCGTATCGCGTTGCGGTCTGCCTGTTTTTCTTGGGAAGATACGATGAGGCGCTGAGCATCACCAATGGCCTTATCAATCAAAACCGTTTTTATCTGCTTCCTTTCATTCTGCAAGGGCACATCTTGACGGCCCAACGAAAGTATGGCGAAGCTGAGCAGGCTTTCCTGTATGTGCTCAAGGTTCTTCCAACTGACCAAGCGGCAGTGGAAGGCTTGGCGCACGCCTACTTCCTGGAAGGGAACCGTCAGCAAGCTCTCAAGATTCTCGACGACACATCCAAGTTCACTTTTTCGATCGAGGCGCAAAGAAGGTTCGAAGCGCTGAAAGGCCTGTATGGCGAGTAACTACCGGCTGATTGTTCGTGCGCGGCTGGAAGACTTGGTGGCGTTGGCCTTTTTTCTGCTCAACTTGACTCTGCGTCTCATTTCCCGCGGCGCAGGACATGCCAGTCTCAGCCCGGCCGACGTGCTGATCATCATTCCCGCCATGACTCTGCTTCTGGCGAAGGAACTGGTCCATTATTTCCTGGTCGGGGCCAAGCAATCCTCCGCGATCTCCGCTGATCCGCGCTCCTTCGTCAGGCCCTATTGGGAAATCGTCAGGGATTGGTTCCCGTTTCTGGTCATCCTGTTCATGTACTACTCTCTTTGGGGCGACGCAACCCATCTCCTTGTGCGGCACGACTGCGACCCGGAATTGATTGCTTTGGATCAGCGGTTGTTCGGCTTTCAAGCGAGCGTGGCCATACAGCGTTTCATCACGCCGGCGCGGACGGCTTGGATGGAGTTTGCTTACTTCTATCACATCCTGCACATCCCCTTGGTCGGCTGCTTTGTGTACCTGTACCGCCCCCGCCCGCGCTTCCGGGAAATGATGAGCGGCCTTATCGTGGTCACTTTCTTGGGGCTTTTCGGGTACGTTCTGGTTCCCGCGATTGGCCCCATCTACACCCTGCACAACGTTTACACCGTTCCGCTCCACCAGCCGATTTCCATCTTCAACCAACAACTCGAGTTCATGGATCTGGCCCGCATTCATCGCGATGTCTTTCCCAGCATGCACGTGGCAATTTCCTTTCTCGTCTGGCTCTATGCCTGGCGCAACTCGCGGACCCTTTTTTGGGTGTTAGCTCCCCTTGTTTTCAGCCTTTGGGTCTCGACCATCTACCTCCGCTACCACTACCTCGTCGATGTTGTGGCGGGTTTGTTGCTCGCTCCCGCGAGTTTTCTGCTTGCCAACTGGCTATTTGCGCGTTTCGGCAACTTGGCGATCCCCGTCCCCATTCCGTCGGCATGGGCCGATAGACTAGCGGGAGTCGCGGGCGCCGGGAAAGCCATTGAACCGCCCAGCAAGGTTGAGGAACGACCATGAGCGCAATTGAACGAGTGGCCCTCTCCCTCGGGGAGAGGGTGTCCCGCGGCGGCGCGTTCACCAGCCGGAGCGGGTCCGGTGAGGGGTTACTTGCTGAGTTTGGCATCATCTGAGGAATCGCGTTCCCCCCGGGAGAGGGTTGTGTCTCCAGCTACGGCGCCCCCGGAAAACGGCTCCCATACCGCACCCACGCGCGGCCTCGCCCGATGGGCGACTCAGGAACTGCTCGCCGTCCTTATCCTCATCTCGGCCTTGCCCTACCTTAGCACCTTGTGGAACGGCTTTGTCCAAGATGACAATCGTCAGGTCTTGTTCAATCCCTACCTGCGCAGCTTTTCCCACTTGCGCGAAATCTTTGCCACGAATGTATGGTCGTACGTCGGCGCGCAAGGTATGACCAATTACTACCGCCCATTGATGACGTTGGGATACCTCCTCTGTTACCAATTCCTAGGACCCTTGCCCTACGGTTTTCATTTGGCCAACGTAGTTTTGAATGCCGCCGTGGTCTGTCTCGTTTTCCTGGTTACTGAGCGGATGTTCCGCAACCGAACCCTGGGCTTTGTGGCGGCGGTCATCTTCGCTCTGCATCCGATCCATAGTGAGTCTGTCGACTGGATCGCCGCCGTGACAGACCTTCAACTCACCTTGTTTTACCTGCTTGCCTTCTGGTTCTTCCTCCAGATTCCGAAACCAGCCCCGCACCACCCCTTGGTCTCCTCTTCCGAGAGGGGGGGATTACTTTCCGCCCTGAGGAGGGGACTAAGAGGTGGTGTCGCAGAAGTTGGCATGGTTCTGAGCTTCACCCTGGCGTTGTTGGCCAAAGAGCCGGCAGCGACGCTGCCGTTTCTGGCAACGTTTTATGAGCACTTTCTGCGCGACGACAGGGCGCAAACAACTTTTGGGCAGAAGCTCTCACGGTATTTCACCTTGTGGCTGGTCGATATCGCCTACCTGGTGCTTAGAATGCGAGTTTTTGGCGGGCTGGCGCCGGTGTTGCAGTTGCCGCAGATTAGCCGGCGCGAGGCCTTCTACTCATCATTCGCATTGGTGGCACAATACGTTTGGAAACTCCTCTGGCCGGTGAATCTCTGCGGCTTCTACGCCTTCCACAAGAGCCTGGCGCTCTCCGACTCTCGAGTAATCGCGGGGATCCTCATTTTGGGATTATCACTAGGCGTGTTTGCTTATGCCTGGAAAAGAGAGCGCCTTGTCTCCTTCGGCCTCTTGTGGTTCTTCCTGAATCTCGCGCCCGTCCTCAATGCGCGCTGGCTGGGCGCTAACGTTTTTACCGAGCGATACCTTTATCTGCCCTCTTTGGGCTTCTGCTGGATCGCGGCCTGGGCAGGGCGGCTGCTGTGGGTAAGGTTGGCAGAACGCCCCGTCGCTCGCAAGTTCTACGCCGCCGGGCTGGCAATGGTTGCCGTCCTTTGCGTGCTTAGGATTGTGACGCGAAACCGCATTTGGCGGGATGACCTGACCTTTTACAGGAGCACTCTGGCAATGCAGCCGGACGCCATTGCTCCTCGGATTAACCTGGGCGCGGTATACTGGAATTCGGGCTCCCCAGATCTAGCCGAGGCGGAGTGGCGCGAGGCGCTGCGCCGGGCGCCCAATCACTGGCTGATTCTGAACAACCTGGGACTCGCCGCTGCTCAGAAAAAACGCTACGCGGAAGCCATCGAGGATTTCGAGCGCTCCATACGGCTTCGCCCAAACTATGCCGACTCCCACATCAATTTGGGGCGGACCTATGCTGAAATTGGGGCCTTTGAAAAGGCGGAGGCGCAGTTGAGAACGGCGGTGGCCCTCGCCCCTCTCGACGTGCACGCCAGGAACGCGCTGGCAAGTTTTTATTTCGACGCTGGAAGGTTCGTGGAGGCCGAAGCGCAGTTTCGCGCTTCGGTCTCGAGTGGCGGCACGGTCCAGGCCTGGAATTCTCTGGGGGAAATCTACAGTCGTTGGAAGCGCTGGCAAGACGCCGAGCACGCCTTCAGACAGGCATTGGCCTTGGACGCTTTTGACAGTCGCTCACACTTCGGGCTGGGAGCTGTCTTGGAAGCGGAAGGCAGGACCAACGAAGCGCTGAAGGAGTATGCGGCAGGCCTCCAGACTGATCCCCGGAATCCCGCCGCACTTGCGTCGATAGAACGCTTGAAAAATCGGGGGGAAAAATGATTGGGAGACCCAAAGATCGCATGATCGGGAGATCGGGAGATCGGGAGAACACAGCTCAAATGACAGGTGATCGTTCACCCGATCTCCGGATCACCCGATCGCCCGATTGCCGATCACCCCGTTTCCCGATTGGCGATCTGCTGTCCGCCCGATCTCCCGATCACCCGATCTCCCGATTAAGCGTGGCTTGCTTCATCACGGTCTTCCTGTTCCTCGCAGGGGCGGGGCAAGTCAATCCCGCTTTGTGCAAATCACGAGCCGAAAGGGCAGTCGGACCCGCAGGCCCGAACTCGTTGCAAGAGTTCGTGCATCGATTCGAGTCGAGCTATCATGCGGTCCAGACAATACGCGCAGACTTTACTCAGACCTACGTTAGCGGGGGCAGGACGCGCACCGAGTCCGGAGTCGTTTACTTTGCCCGCGGTGGCTTGATGCGGTGGGATTACCGCCAGCCCCAACCGAAGCTGTTCCTTTCTGATGGAAAGACGCTCATGCTTTACATCCCGGAGGAGAAACAACTCAATCGTTCGCCGCTCAAAGCCAGCGATGATATCCGAGTCCCGTTTCGCCTCCTGCTTTCAAGGCTCGAGTTGCGACGAGTCTTTTCGCGATTCGAGTTTGCCCCTAACGCTCTCGAGCACCAGCCTGCCGACCGCGTCCTGCGAGGATACCCCAAGAAGCCGTTCCAAGAGGATTATCAACAGGTGCTGATGGTAATAAGTCCCCAGTTTGATATCCGGCGTCTAGTCGTGAGCCTTCCCGACCAGAGCACGATGGAGTTTGATTTTGACCACATTGAGCGGGATGTGCCGGCCAGCCGCACTTTGTTTCGATTCACCCCCCCGCCCGGAACCGAAGTTATTGACCAGCAATAAAAGGCGGAGACCCAGAGATCGGGTGAGCAGGGCCGCTGTTTTTCCTTACAGAACATAGTTTCGGATGGCTGCGGCGACGCCATCTTCATCGTTGGGAAGGGTGAGAGCCCAGTCAGGCCTGTGCAGTTCGGGGCAGTGATTTCCCATCAGGACAGGCAGCCCCGCGTACTGAAGCATCTCGAGGTCGTTAAAGTTGTCCCCGACCGCCATAATTTCTCCAGGTTGAATTCCGCACAACTCGGCCCAAATCTTCAACGCGCGCCCTTTCGAGCAGCCCAGGTTGAGGACATCGAGAATGGAAATATTCGTGGTCAGGTACTTGGTCCAGGTGACGTGAATCCTGGATCGGACTTGAGAGCCTTCCAGTAGTGTCTCTGCCGGTTCGATGCGGGCCGGGGGCCCGCCAATCATCACCTGGATAGGATCGGTGTCCAGTGCGGCCTCCAGGTCCGGGACAAGCCGCAGGCAATGGGGGCTGTTTTGGGTATACCAGCCTAAGGGGCCGTCCTCGACAGCGTTGTCTTGCATCGTGACTTGGCCATAGCCAGGGTTGTGGAAAATCGCCACGGAGTAAGGACGATATTCGCGCACCGCCTCCAGGACCTGCTGCGCCACTTGCCGAGGAAGAAAGTCACGGCAGAGTACCTCTCCCGAAGAGTTGGCGATGAGGGCGCCGTTGGAGGTAATCAGGTTGACGGGGCAGGGAATTTGACTGACGAGGGGGAGGGCGGAATGAAACCTGCGCCCCGTGACAATCACTACTTGGACGCCGCCTTCGACCGCCTGGAGAAGCGCTCGGCGGTTACCTTCCGAAATTTCCCGGCGGCTGTTGAGCAGCGTGCCGTCCAGGTCCACAGCAACGAGGCGAATCGACATGCATTGACAATTTTAACACTGCGGTCATTTCCGCGAAAGCGGGAATCCAACCCGCGAACCCGTAAGAATGGGCTGACTACTCACAAATCACCAATCGCATATCACCAATCACCGATAATTGACCTCATGCACGCTGCTTGTTAGACTTCATATTTCATGTCCCTCGTTACTCACCTCGAGTGCGCGCGCTGTGGAAAGCAGTACGAACCCGGCCATGTCTACAACCTTTGTAGCTGTGGCGGGCCTCTCCTGGTGCGCTACGACCTTCACCGGGCGGCGCAGGGATTGGCACGTGCGCGCATGGCCTCGCGCGAACCCACATTGTGGCGATATCGGGAAGTTCTTCCGGTAACACAAGATTCCTCCGTTTTGTGTTTGGGTGAGGGATTCACGCCCTTGATCCATGCTCGGCATCTCGGCAAGCGCCTGGGACTTCCCAATCTGTATTTGAAGGACGAATCCCGGAATCCTACCGGCTCCTTCAAGGCACGCGGACTGGCTGTGGCCGTCAGTATGGCCAACGAACTGGGTATTCGAAAGCTGGCGATGCCCTCGGCGGGAAATGCGGGAGGGGCGTTGGCCGCGTATGCCGCCCTAGCGGGCTTGGAGGCGGCGATTTACATGCCTGAGGAAACGCCAGTAGTGAACCGTCAAGAATGCGTTTTGCTGGGTGCGAAGGTGGCGCTCGTCTCAGGCAGCATCAAAGATTGCGGTCGAGCAATGAGGGAGCAATTGAAGGACGGCAAGTGGTTTGACGTTTCCACGCTCCGCGAACCTTACCGGCTGGAAGGGAAGAAGACCATGGCCTATGAAGTCGTGGAGCAGCTTGGCGGGCGAGTGCCCCAAGCCATGATCTACCCCACCGGGGGCGGGACTGGGCTCATCGGCATGTGGAAAGCCTTTGCGGAGATGGAGGCACTTGGCTGGACCGGCGGGCCTAGGCCACGCATGTTCTCAGTGCAAGCGCAGGGCTGCGCTCCTATCGTTCGGGCGTTTGCCCAGGGCGGCGACCGGGCTGAGGAGTGGGAGGACCCGCAAACGATCGCCTCCGGTCTTCGCGTGCCCTCGGCAATCGGCGACTTCATGATGTTGCGGGCGCTCCGCGAAAGCCGTGGGGGTGCTCTGGCCGTATCTGATTCGGACATGCTTGCGGCTATGCGCGAACTGGCGCAAACCGAGGGCGTGCTCACCTCCCCGGAAGGTGGGGCAACCTTGGCGGCACTCAAGAGGCTGCTCGAGGACGGGTTTCTGGCAGGCCACGAGAGCATCGTCTTGTTTCTCACCGCCAGCGGGTATAAGTACCAAGAAGTACTTGAAACTCTGAGCGATACGTTGTAGGGGGGGCTCCGTCAGCCGACGGATGGCCGCGCGCGAGCAGCCGCAAGGGTTGCTCTACAGAGAATCTAATCACATGCCAAAAACTGAGAGGCTCTATTACGCCGATTGTTATTTGCGCGAGTTTGAGGCACGGGTCCTTCGTTCGGAAGCTGTGCCCAACGGTTTCAAAGTCTACCTGGACCGCACGGCCTTTTATCCTGCCTCGGGCGGGCAGCCCACGGACTCCGGGACCATTGCCGGCCTCGAAGTCCTCGAAGTCGTCGACGAAGGCGAGGAAATCGCTCACTTGCTCCGCCAAGCTCCCGAGGGAGGGAGCGTGACAGGGAAGATCGCTTGGGCGAAGCGCTTTGACCACATGCAGCAACATACCGGGCAGCACATCTTATCTGCTGCCTTCGAAAGGATCGGTGATTACAAGACCGTTTCGTTTCACTTGGGGGAGGAAAGTTCAAGCATCGATCTGGATTCCGACCGGCTCGGATTGAGGCAATTGGAGGAAGCTGAAGACGCGGCCAACCAAGTAGTCTTCGAAGACCGTCCTGTGCGGATCTCATTTCAGCCGGCGGGAGAGGCGAGCAAGATGGACTTGCGCAAGCCGACGGCTCGCGAGGGAGAGATTCGGCTGGTGGAAGTGGAGGGATTTGATCTCTCCGCTTGCGGAGGAACTCACGTCCACCGTACAGGAGCCATCGGCTTGATTCTGGTGCGCAAGGTGGAGCGTATGAAGGGCTTGACGCGCGTGGAGTTCGTGTGCGGGGGCCGCGCCCTCCGGCAGGCGCGGAGGGATTTCAAGGTACTCAGCGAAGCCGCGTTGCTGTTTTCCGCCGCCCCGGAGACACTCCCGGAACTCATCGCAAAGCAGAGCCAGGAATTGCGCGAGGGGATGCGGGGAAGGGAAAAGCTGCTCGAGCGTCTGGCCGAATACCAAGCTCGAGAAATGTGGCAGGAAACTCCCGCCTTCGAGGGGCGGCGCATCGTTCGCCAGATCTTCCCGGCAGAAGAGTTGGCCCGCGTCAAAATGCTCGCGCATGCCTTGGCGAAGCTGCCTGGCGCTGTTGCCCTGCTGGGAATCAAGGGACAGCCGACCAAACTCTTCTTCGCGCAGACCCCTGGCGGGCCTTCAGAGATGAGTAGCGTGCTCAAGCAAACCGTGGCGAAGTTCGGTGGCAAGGGTGGCGGTGGGCGCGACTTCGCGCAAGGCGGCGGTCTGGAGGAGGGCTGCTTGGAGGAGGCGCTGGTCTACGCCGAAACGCTAGTGACGAGCGTGTCTCAGTCGTAATACTCAGACTCCCAGCCGAGGATCGTAAGGGCAAAGCTTGCCAAGGCTAGTCCAAATTACAGTCGTTCCCGTTGGCGACAAGCTGCGGCTGCGCCGCCCGACTTGCGGAAGGGCTTTGAAGGTGTGAGAAAATGCGTTGTAGGGGCGGCTCCGTCAGTCGACGGATGGCCGCCCGCGGCCCGCCGCCCGAAGGCTTCAGGCCGCAGGGCGGGCAACCACAAGGGTTGCCCCCACGACACGTTGTGGAGAGCCGTCGACACGCCGAAACTCGCGTGCTATATTGAGAGGCGGTAGTGAGACTCGTGGGCGCGTAGCTCAGATGGGAGAGCGCGGCGTTCGCAACGCTGAGGCCGAGGGTTCGAATCCCTTCGCGTCCACCATCTTCTCTTATGCAATGCCCTAAGTGCTGTCGTGAGAATCCCGAGGGGACAGAATTCTGCATTCGTTGCCACACTCCGCTCCGCTTTGTCTGCCCCGCTTGTCGACACGCTCAAGATCATGGTGGCAAATGCGACCAGTGCGGAGTTGACTTCGCGAAATACGCGGCTATGTTGGTTTTTCAGGCAAGAGAGGGAGCGCAGGAGAAGCGGAGGCGCGCTCGGGAGAATGCCTCGCTTGCCCGGCAGATTCTTCTGTTGCCTTTGACGGGAGGGCTTTCGCTGCTGAGGTATGTCTTGTCGCGCTTCCGCGAATAACGCGACGCGCTTTCCAGGGGCGGCCCTTATGGAGTCTGCGTGATAACTGAGCCCTCTCCCCCTTGGGGAGCTGCGCCACTTAATTCTTACCTTTGACTCTTGCTGGCGATATAGCGCTTGGCTTTAGCAAGCAGTTCGCTGGCCTGGGGCATACCATCGACCGCCTTCTGAACCAACGGATCGTTTTCTACGGCGATCTGGCTGGCCTCCGTTTGGCCGAAAATGAATTCAACCAATGGGGGGCGGATGCGGGTGCGGATGAAATCCAAATTGGCTTTCAGGTCTTGGTCGGAAATCTGGATCTTCTGCTGGGCAAGGAACTGGCAAAATTCCTGGAGAACAGCATCCGTCACCTGAAAGTCATTCGGAATGGTCTTGTGAATTCCCAGGTAGTACTTGGCGAAATCAAAGAAGGCGTTGTGCTGTAGGAGCGCTTCCTGAGTGGGATTGAGCTTGGGATCCTCGTACTTGATATCTGGTGTAATGCCCCCACCGCCAAAAACCTCACGACCGCCGTCGGTGAGGCGAACGTCGGTGTGCGGGGCAGGAGAATCTTCCGGGCGATAGTAATAATCGTACAGGGAGACGTTGTTGTAGTCGCGTTGAATAAGTCTGCCGCTGGGAGTGTAATAACGGGCCGTGGTGAGCGCCAACCCGGTGTGCTCGCTGAGGGGGAAGACGGTTTGAACCAGACCCTTTCCGAAGCTGGGCTCGCCCATCACCAGGGCGCGATCGTGATCCTGCAAGGCTCCCGTCACGATCTCCGCCGCACTCGCCGTCATGCGGTTGATAAGCACTACGATGGGATACTCTTTACCGCCGTCTCCCTTCGTCGCGTAGTAGCGTTTTTCCGGAGAGCGGCGGCCGTAGTGATAGACGATCAACTGGCTCTTCTCCAGAAAATGGTCGGATACCTCGACGGCTTCTTGCAGCAGCCCGCCGGGGTTGTTGCGAAGGTCGAGAACCAGTCCTTGCAGGTTCTTCTCCCCCAGGTTTTTCAGCGCCGCGCTGAGCTCATCGTTGGTATTCTCATTGAACCGGTTGATGTGGATATACCCGATCCCCGGCTTGACCATAAACGAATCGTCCACACTCTGCTGCGAAATCTCGTCCCGCGTGATGTCAAACTCCAGCGGTTGATCGTAGCCTTCTCGGGTCACCGTGATGTGCACCTCGGTTCCCTTGGGCCCCTTTAACTTCTCCGCAACTTGATGCGTATCCATCCCCTCCGTGGACCGCCCATTCACTTTGACGATTACATCGCCGGGCCGCAAACCGGCACGAAACGCCGGCGAGCCCGGAATGGGAGCCACGACCACTACCACGAGTTTGCCCAGTTTTCCGGGGTGCTGCCCAATTTGCATTCCCACCCCGTAGTACCTGCCCTCCTGATCTTCGCGCAGTAGTGAAAAGGCCTGAGGGTCATAGAAATTCGAGTGAGGGTCCAGGCTGCGAAGAGCACCGGGGATGGCCCCGACATTGCTTTCACTGGGGCCATAGATGGCCTTGTCCGGGTCCACCGCATCGGCGTAATTTTGCTCCACCATATTGTAGACACGGGTGAATTCGGTGAGGCTGTTCTTTACCGCTGAGTCGTCAGCGCTCGTTGTGGCTTCAACTTGTCGCCCGTACGCTCCTCCCAGCAACGTACAAAGCAGAACCGTGCTCAGAATAAACCACAACAGCCGTGGCGCCTGTTTCATGTCAAACGCAGCTCCTCACCCTGCGACATTCAGTATAGCATAGGGATTCCCCGCCTCAAAGGTGCAATGGCCATTTCGCGACAACTGCGGAGACTTCATCCCTGCCCCTTGTTACCTACTCTTAGACGCTTGGAGACGCTCTCAGGTTGCGAAAAATATATGCCTGGCCGTAGCGCGCCTCCTGCAGCGTCGCCTCAACGCTGCGGCTCTGCCCCTTCCTCAATCCCGCTTGACTTCCCCTTAGCCCTCCCCTATCATGAACCTGAGAGGTTGACCTTGTTTAGTGGCGCTTTTCCCGAAATCGCGTTTATCCTGTTTATCGCTTTCCTACTCTTCGGACCTAAGAAACTTCCGGAGATAGCGCGGACACTGGGCAAGGGTTTGGGCGAACTGCGCCGTGCGTCCAATGAATTGAAGGTTTCGCTGGAAGAGGAAATCAAGAACTTGGACCGCCACCCGGAGAACCCGGTCGACCCAAGCCCTAAGTATGGCCACAACGATCCAGAACCCGCCCCCAAAGAACCCGGGCAGTGATCCTGAGAACGAAGAACTGAATGGCAGGCAGATGTCGTTCCTCGAGCACCTCGAGGAGCTTCGTCAGCGGCTGCTCCGGTCCATCATTTCCATCATCGTCGGATTCGGTATTTGCTTCTACTTTGCTGACAACATCTATGGTTACCTGGCCAAACCGCTCACCGACACCCTTCGCGCCCTTCACATGTCGGACAAGCTGGTTTACACGAATCCCATTGACCCATTTAATCTCTATATCAAGCTGGCCGCCATGGCCGGGCTCTTTCTGGCCTCGCCTTACGTTCTCTGGCAGCTATGGCTTTTCATTTCCCCAGGGTTGTACCGCCATGAAAAACGTTACGTCTGGCCGTTTGTTATCCTGACAAGCGGCTTGTTCATTTGCGGCGGGCTCTTTGCTTACAAGTTGGCTTTCCCTCCGGCTTTGCGATTCCTGCTCACGTTCGGCCACAGATTCCAACCGATGGTGACCATTAATGAGTATTTCAGCATTGCGATGACCATCATTATCGGCGTGGGGCTGGTCTTTGAGCTGCCTGTTATTATTCTGGTCCTCTCTTTGTTTGGGATTGTGACTCCCAAGTTCCTCCTGAGGCAACTGCGATATGCCGTACTGGTGACGGCAATCCTTGCCGCAGTCATTGCTCCTACTCCGGACATGGCTACCCTGTTTATGCTCTGGATCCCCATGGTGGGCCTCTACATCCTCAGCATTGGGCTTTCCTGGCTTGTTTATATGCGCAAGAAGTGGAAGAAAAAGCATGCTCAGGCTTAAACGCGCGGCGCGGTGGTTTCCCCTGGCCCTGCTGGCAGGATCGACCTGCCTCGTGCTCGGTGCATTCTCGCGCGCGGCCGAGCCACCCGGCTTTAATGGAGGGCGTGCCTTTGAGGATCTCAAGCGACTTGTAGCTTTCGGGCCCCGGCCTTCGGGCTCCCAGGCTCTGATCCGAACCCGCCAATGGCTGATCTCTGAACTCCGAGGCGCGGGGGCGCAGGTGGAAGAAGATTCCTTTGTGGCGACGACTCCTATCGGGCCGATCCCTATGACCAACCTGATCGCCAAGTTTGGCGGCTCGCGTCGCGAGACGGTGATTGTGGCCGGCCACTACGACACAAAACGTTTTGACGATTTCCGCTTCGTGGGAGCCAATGATGGCGGCTCCAGCGCCGCGCTGCTGGTTGAACTTGCGCGCGTACTGGGAGAACGACAACACGCGCTGAGTTACTGGCTAGTCTTTTTTGACGGGGAAGAAGCCGTCCGCGATTGGTCCGCTACAGACAGCCTTTATGGAAGCCGGCACCTGGTCGAAAAGCTTTCCGCCAGCGGAGAACTCAGCCGCATTGAGGCCCTGATCCTGGTTGACATGATCGGTGATGCGCAACTGCAAATACCCCGCGAGTCCAACTCCACCCCGTGGCTGAGCGACTTGGTTTTCAACGTTGCCCAACGCCTGGGCTACGGCAAGTATTTCGTGAACGGCCAGGATGCGGTCGAGGATGACCACATACCATTCATTAACGCGGGCGTCTCAGCCGTGGACCTGATCGACTTTGATTACGGACCGAACAACAGCTACTGGCATACCGCCCAGGACACCCTCGAGCATTGCAGCCCACTCAGCTTGACCATCGTCGGCCGTGTCGTTGCCGCTACCCTCGAACAGTTGGACAAGGTCCCCCCAAAGCGTTAGCCCCCTTCTGAAATTTGAAATCTCAAATTTGAGATGCAGTTCCGACAGCGCCACGGCCCACAGCTAACTACGCGAAAAACACTGCGGCGTCCTTTGAATCATACGAGTGCTTCGCGGGTGTGGCTTCATCTTTCAGCGGGAAATCCGATCGGTAGTGGGCGCCACGGCTCTCCTCACGCGCCAGGGCGCTCCGGGCGATTATCCTGCCCACCTCCAGAATATTGAGGGCCTCCTGGGACAGACTGGAAAGGGGAGCCGGATGGACCAGTTCAAGTGAGCCGAGCCGCCGCAAAGCGTCGCCAAGCTCCTTCCCGGTACGGATAATGCCCACTTTATTCCAGAGGATCGAGCGGACTTCGTTCATGCATTCTTCCGGCGAGAGGCGAACCACCTCATCCTCGCGCACATTCAGATCTGGCTTGGGTGCGGCGCGGCCCGCTCGCGAGTCCGAGGCTTTGCATGGCGAGGGTGGCTTGAGTTCCCGGAGGTGGCCGATCATGGCGGCGGCCGCTCGAGCGCCAAACACCAAGCCCTCCAGAAGCGAATTGCTGGCCAGACGGTTGGCGCCGTGGACGCCTGTGGTGGCGACCTCACCGGCGGCATACAAGCCCTTGAGCGAAGTAGCTCCGTGCAGGTCCGTGGCGACCCCTCCCATGGCATAGTGAGCGGCGGGACGAATGGGTACAAGGTCGGCGGTGATGTCGATGTTGTAGTTAAGGCAAGTCGCGAAAATTCTTGGAAAGCGCTTCTTCACGTGCAGCGGGTCAAGCTCCGTCATGTCCAAGTAAACACATTCGCTCTCGGTCTTTTGCATCTCCATGATAATGGCGCGCGAAACCACATCGCGCGGGGCCAATTCCGCTGCCTCGTGATAGCGGGGCATGAAGCGATCCAGGAGAATATTGCGCAGATAAGCGCCCTCGCCGCGCAAGGCCTCGGAGAGGAGGAAACGCGGGGCTTTTTTGGCGTACAACGCCGTAGGATGAAACTGGACAAACTCCATGTCGCTAGTCAGCGCGCCCGCACGATATGCCATGGCCACGCCGTCACCGGTGGCGACCTCAGGATTGGTAGTCTCGCTATAAACCTGCCCCAACCCGCCCGTCGCCAGCAAGACCGCTTTGGCGCGTACGGTCTTGAGCGAGGAGGTTCTTTCGTCGAGAAAGGTCACGCCGCAAACCCGCTCCCCTTCAACCAGCAGGTCAACGGCAAAGGCATGCGGCAGATACCGAATGGCGCGGCGAGACCTGGCCTTGGCCATCAGGGCGCGCAGGATTTCGCTGCCCGTGGAATCGCCCTGCGCGTGTAGGACGCGCGAACGGCTGTGAGCCCCCTCGCGCGTGAAAGCCAGCTTGTTCCCGTCACGGTCGAAGCGCATACCCCAGGCAATTAACTGCTCGATCTGCTGTGGGCCTTCGCTCACCAGAATTTGCACGGCCTTTTCGCGGCACAACCCGTCGCCGGCGCTTAAAGTATCATGGAGGTGCAGCCCCACTTCGTCGTCCTCACCCAGGGCGGCGGCGATTCCTCCCTGCGCGTACTCCGTACTGGATTCGTGAAGTTCGCCTTTGGTAAGAACCAAAACCGCACCGGCAGAGGCGAGTTCAATGGCGGCGCGCGTGCCGGCAATTCCTCCACCGATGATAAGGAAATCAACTTTGAATTCTCGCTTTCCCGACATAACCAGTCAATGATAGCCTTGAGATCACTCGCCTGCAACATGTACGAGAACCGCAATAGGTTTCAACCTGCGGATGGAGATTGTCTGGAAGGATTGCGCCAACACCAAGGGGGCTGAATGTCCGGCCCCCGTCGCGGCGCGGCGCTTTTTCATTTCCTTTCGGTCCTTTTCACTTACGGCTACTCGTCGTTTGCCCCTCCGCGCAATTCCTGCCTTTGCGCCCGGCAAGGACTTTGACGTGACTTGGAACGGTTGCCCTTGGTTTCTCGCCGTGGTATCAATAGAAGCTTGAGAGGATGCTGAAAGCTGAGTGCTGAAAGCTGACGGCGGATGGCTGACGTATGCAACGCTTTTGGGTGACTTCCAAAGGTTTCAAGTACAGCGTCAACGTAGGATGTGGGGCTTGGCAGGCCTTCGCCGACTTCCCACAAGATCGCTACTCTGCGATTTTCATACTCACGGAAGAGCATTTGTGGGAGCGTTGGGGAAAGAGGTTTCTGCGCGAAAGCGGCGTGAAGAATGCCCAGCCTCTGTTCGTGCCGCCTGGTGAAAAGTCGAAAAGCGTGATGATGGTGGAAAGGGTCGGGGCTGAGTTACTGGCAAAGGGGGCCGACCGGCGCTCATTGCTTGTGGCGTTCGGCGGGGGAGTGATCGGCGACCTGGGCGGTTTTGTGGCTTCCATCTACATGCGTGGCATTGACTACGTGCAGGCGCCCACCACGGTCTTGGCCCAGGTGGACAGCTCCATTGGGGGGAAAACGGCGGTCAACGTGCGTGCCATGAAGAATCTTCTTGGGACGTTTTACCCCCCGCGCAGGGTCCTGGCGGAGCCCGCCGTCCTTGCTTCACTGGATGAGCGCTCGTTCCGCTCCGGCTTTTTTGAAGTTGCAAAGCACGCCATCCTTTCGGGGCCGGCATTTTTCAAAGAGCTTGAAGCAAATACTTTGAAACTCCTCCCGAAGCAGGCCGGGGGTCTGGAGGAAATTCTGGCGCGAGCGGCGAAAGTCAAAGTAGAGGTGGTGAGCCGCGATGAGCGCGAAGCCGGCCTGCGGCGCGTCCTCAACCTGGGCCATACCTTCGCCCATGCGCTCGAGGAAGCGAGTGGCTACGAGCGGTTTTTACACGGGGAAGCCGTGGGTTGGGGCATTCTGATCGTGTCGCGTCTGGCCAATCTGTTGGGTGTGCTCGATTCCGCGGAAGGCGAGCGGATTGCCCGTTTGGTGCGGCAGATCGGCCCCCTGCCCGCCCTTCGGGACCTTCGAGTGCGGCGAGTTTTGGAGCTCTTGCCCAAGGATAAGAAGGCGGTCAGAGGCCGAATTCATTGGGTCGTTCCTGAACGGATCGGCAAAGTCCGGATTTCAGACCAAGTCCCCATGAGCCTCGTGGAAACTGCTTTCCGGGAAGTGCAGCGGAGCGGCTGGGATGAATGACGCTGCACACGTTCCTCCGGGTGGAAGCCCACGCGGTTCTCCCAAAGCCGCTGCATCCACCGCGCGCGCCATTCGCAGAATGTTCGCGGCAGTCGCGCCGCGTTATGATTTTCTGAACCATTTCCTTTCTTTGGGCCGAGACAGCGCGTGGCGGAAGGCCACCGCAATGGCTTTGCGCCCCTTTCTGGGGCGCGCGTATTCAAACGTAGCGGACCTTTGTTGCGGCACGGGCGACCTGGCGTTCGAACTGGAGCGGTATTCGACGGGTCGAGTGTATGGGGTAGATTTCTGCCACCCCATGCTGGTGCTCGCCAAGAAGAAGGCACTCCACCGCACAACACTCTTCCTCGAGGCTGATACTTTGGCTTTGCCATTTCCAAACGAGTTTCTGGACCTGGCAACCCTTGCTTTCGGTTTTCGTAACTTGGCCAGCTACACGCGTGGTCTCGAGGAAATACGGCGGGTCCTCAAACCCCAAGGCATTCTTGCCATTCTGGAGTTCTCGGAAGTCCGAGGGACGCTTTTCGGGCCATTCTTTCGCTTCTACTTCCGTCATTTACTGCCCAGGATCGGGGCTTTCCTTTCCGGCGTTCCCGGGCCATACCAGTATCTTTACGATTCTGTGTCAAAGTTCCCCAACCAGCAGGCTCTCTCGCAGCTACTCAGCACGCAGGGTTTTCACAATATCCGTTACATTGATTTTACAGGTGGGGTTGCGGCGCTTCATCTGGCGGAGAAAGGCTGAATCAGGAGTCTCAACCGGAAAGTAATTACCCTCTCCCATGGAGAGTGTGTGAAAACTCGGCCCTCTCCCCCTTGGGGGAGAGGGTGGCCCACGACGGCGTTTTCACCAGCCGTCGCGGGCCGGGTGAGGGGGTCGGTCCTGCCTACTGCCCACTGCCTCCCGGCTCCTGACTCCATTCCTCCGGCGCTCCGCTTGCCTGGAATTCCTTCAGAAGGTCAGCAAGAGCTGTTTGAGCCTCCTCCGTCGCCCCGCGGTTCTGCGAAACCTCATCCTCCTGAGCTTTGATCTTCGCCTCGAGTTCGGCTTTCACGTTGGGATTGAGTTCGCGCGCATCCTGAATCTGGAGGAGATTCAACTCATCTTCTGCGAGCTGTTGTCGTTCGCGGGCATCAGCCAATCGGGCTCGCGCAGATTTAAACCGGGCTTGCCAGTATTCCTTGGTTCCTTGCTTGTATTTCGGCTTCTCGGCTTGGCCTTCACCCGCCTTGCTGGCAGGCACATTACGAAGCCACCCTGCGTCACCGCCATCGCGCCGCAATTCCTGCCGCAGGTCTTCGATAGCACCCTGATCCGCGGCAATGTCCGCTTCCTTTTTGCTAATCCGCTCCTGCAGATCGTGGATGTCCGACATGGCAGTAGGCCCGCTTTCCTGAAGCAGGCCCTTATTGGGATCGGGGTAGTACATCAACTCGCCTAACTGCAGTTTCTGCCGCAGCACATTGAGTTCTCGCTCATCAAGTCCCAGACGCGCTTCCAGCTCGCCCATGTGCTCGCGGAAGTACTTTTCCCCGTGTGGTTCCTGATCTGTCCCGGCCAGGGTGGCGCTTGCGGATTCCTTTGCGGCCTCTTTCCCGCTTGTTTCCTGGGTGGGCTTCGCCCCTGCCGCAGCCGGTTTGGAGGTTCCCGGCAATGGCGGCAGGGCAGCGAGGTCGTCGTTGGTGAAGACTTTGGACTTTTCTTGGGACTTGGCGCGTTGCGCTTTGAGTTGGCGGGCGAGATCGGCAAGTGACTCCGAACTTGTCGAGTTTTGTGCCGCGGCTATGCCTGCTCCCAAGCCGAAAACCAGGGCCAGCGTCGCCATTCTTGCGATTCGACCCTTCATAGGTGCTATCCCCCTTGCCGGCAGGCAATCCCTCCTCTCGAAATTACCATTTTGCCAATACGATATCAATGGCGTCAAGAGTACTTTCGAGCCAATCACCTGGTGTCCTGACGAAGTGAACACACAACCCTCTCCCATGGGAGAGGGTTGTGTGCTGACCAAGCAGCCTCGGCGTGGGTGAGGCCGCGATGGGTGGCGCTAGAAGTAGAATTTCAACGCCAACTGGCACTGCCGGGGCCCGATCGCCGTATAGTTGATCACGCCGAAGTTGGGATCGCCAACGTAGGTATCCGGCGTGCCAAAAACGGGATGGTTGAAGGCATTCGATGCCTCCAGGCGCAATTCGAGCTTCATCGCTTCGTGGCTCTGGGAGAGTGCGAAGTCCTTCAAAATGGACAAGTTATTGGTGAAGGTGAAGGGACTGCGCACGCTGCCGATAGCCCGCGCCGCGGTGCCCAGGGTGTACGGGGCTGGAATTTGGAAGACATCCGGGTTCGCAAAGTAGTTGTTGATCCAGTTGGATTCAGGGCCACCGCTGCGTGCCGGCTTGCCGATGATATCGGCCCGCTGCCAACCGTAAGTCAATATCGGAGTACCTCCACCTGTGACCGCAAACTGAAGCGGGAAGCCGTCGTGAATGGTCCACACACCGGCGGTTTTCCAGCCTCCGATGATGAGATCAAGGGCCCGAGGGATGTTGCTAAGGAAAGCCCTCCCACGTCCAAACGGAAGATCATAGGTATAGTTGAATTTCAACTGTTGCGGCATGTCGAAGGTGGAGAGGCTGCGTTCGAGGTTGGGCCGATTGGGATCCTGGAGGCCCCAATTCACTGAGTTTTGGCCATAATTCGAAAGCCAGGCCACGTTGGTGTCGGCGATCGAGGAATCGTCGATGGATTTCGACCACGTGTAATTCACTGAGAGTTGCAAGCCGTTGGAGTAGTGCTTTTCCAGCGTGATTTGCAGCGAATTATAGATGGAATTGGCGCTGGGCGGCTCGTCCGTGGCTACACTGGTGAACTGAGGATACGGCAACATCAGTTGAGAAGCTGGGACCGTCGGGCTGGTAAGAAGGCTGTTGGCATAGTAAGGGCTCGTGAGGACGGAGGCGAAGGGATTTGGGACAGTGAGGCCGAGATTGCCAATCTGGGTCGGAGTCAGGCTCTCAACCTGCGGCCCCAGGATGTCGAGACTATTGTCGCCCCCAAAATACAGACGAGTTCCTTTCTTGCCGATGTACTGCACGTCGAGCAGCATACTTGAAGGGAGTTGCCGCTCGATCCCGAAGCTCCAGCTTTGCTCGTAGGGAGTGCGGGCAGCCGCGGCGGTGCGCAGCGGTCCAATGGCCCCGTAGCCCACGTCGTTCAACAAGCCGAGGGAGCTTCCCGTTGGCTGGATGAGCCCGTTCGGGAAGGGGTTACTGAGATGCAGCCAGGGCGTCGCCTGATCGTTTTGATAGGTCGGGACCACCGACGTGTACTGGTTGAATCCCTCGGAGCCGTAGCTCAACAAGCCATTGGCCCCCGAGCGGGGTTGGCTGAAATAGATGCCGTAACCTCCACGAATGACGGTTTTCTGGCCCAACAGATAAGCGAAGCCGAAACGCGGTTGGAAGTCTTTCCAGTCCGTATCCCAGTCGGAGCGCACACTGGCGCTATTAAACATCTCTCCGCCATGAAGCGTCCCCAATCCGGGCACGGTGAGGGGAGACACAACGTTCGGATCGAACCAGTTCATGCGATTGTGGCGCTCGGTCCTGGGCAAAGACACGTCGTAGCGCAGGCCCAGATTCAAAGTCAGTTTGGGGGAGACTTTCCAGTTGTCCTGGGCGAATCCGGCATATTGGTAGTTTTCCGACGCCACTTCAAACTGGATTTCGTAGTAGCTCCCCAGGCTCCCGGCCATCAATTCGCCCATCATGAAACTGGCCATGGCGTCGCCCCCGCATACCGTTATTACGGGGGTCGGGCACTGCGAACTGCCGAGACTATTGAAGTTGAAGATGCCCTCCGGAGCGTTGGTCTGAATATAGTTTTGCTGGTGCAGCCGGCCCTCGAAGCCGAACTTCAGCTCGTGTTTCCCCTTGATTTTCGTGAGCTGCTCGATGAGTTGGCCCGTGTCCTGGCCCTGCACGTAGTTGCCGTAAGGATCCTGCCCGATGGAGGTGTAACCGGCGGAATAGTATGTGGTGGGGTCGATGAAGATGGCGGGAACACCGACAAAGCCGTTGGTCTCAAGATAGGACGGAAAACCCAGAGTGCCGAGGGGATCGGGGTTCAGCTTCTTGTTGTAAGCATCGATCAGCATCGAGCCGCGCGTGAAGCCGAAGGTGCTGGTCAAAAGCAGCGTCGGGCTGAAGGTGTGCGTGTCATTGATCGCGAACAGGTGAGCGGCGCTTTGGTTCGGCCCGCTCCCGCAAGGATCCGTGAAATCCTTGAAACAATTGTAGGGAGTACTGCCGCCCCAACCATCCGAGTACTTGGCGCTGAGCAAATTCTTTTCGCTGAACCGGTGGTCGATCTTGAGGTCGAACTGGTCGCCGCCGTCGGAGCTTGCTCCTGAGGCAATCCAGTTATCGTAAATGCTTCCCCCAGGGATATTTGCCTGGGGGAACAGATTCATTAACTTCTGAGCAACAGGGTCAATCAGGTTTCCAGCAGCCTGGGTCAATTGGTAAGGCGTGCCGCTCAGGTTGGGATTTCCGATGCTGGCATAATTCGCGAGGTTGTTGTACGGGATAGGGGCGCTGCGGTAGGCGCCGGTCCCGTTCGCCTGGGATTGGAGCGTGCCGGAATAAGGATCATAAATTTGTCCCGCGATCACGCTGCAAAGGCCGTTCGTATCAAACGTGCCGCCATTGGCGGCGCACAATTCGCCAAAGTCGCCGTTGCGTTCGGCGGTACTGGGGACGCCCGCCATATAGGTTCCCATATAAGATTCTCGCGCACCATCCCAGTCAAAGAAGAAGAAGGTTTTATTCTTGAAGATTGGCCCGCCCACGCTGCCGCCGTAATTTTGCCGGTGGACGGGGGGAATGGGAGTTTGGGTCGCATTGTTGAACCAATTATTGGCGTCGGTGATCGCGTTGCGAGAGAAATCGTAGGCGCTGCCGTGGAAAGAATTGGTGCCCGAACGCGTGACCATGTTTACGACCGTGGCGCCGGTAAATCCATATTCAGCGCTGAAGTTTGTCTGCTGCACCTTGAATTCTTCCACTGCGTCTACGGACGGGGTATAGGTGACGTTGGTAATGCCGCCATTGGGCTCGAAATTGGTGATCGAAGCGCCGTCCATCAGAATGTCGGAATTGGCGCCGCGGCTGCCATTGGAAATAAAGTTCGTTCCGGTGTCGCCGACAGAATTCGAGTCGCTCTGGTTGTTCATGCCCGGCCCGAGTTCAATAAAGTCCATCACATAACGGTCAACCAGCGGAAGATCGTTTATGAACCGCCGATTGACCACTTGACCCGTCACCGCATCCTCGGTCGCCAGGTGCTGCGCCTGGGCCTGGACCTCGACGGCTTGCCTCGTGGTAGCGACCTTCAGAGTCAGGTTTGCCGTCGCGTTCTCGCTGACATTCAACGTGATGCCGGTGCGCACTATTTTCTCAAAGCCCGACATTTCCGCGGACACGGAGTACAACCCCGGCGGAACCGACGTAAATAAGTACCGCCCAACACTGTCCGAGGTAGTGACAAACAGGTAACCCTTCTGCTGATCAGCAAGCGTAATCTTGACACCCGGCACAACGGCCCCGCTACTGTCCGTGATTTCCCCACTCACTGTCCCAAAGTAGCCTTGGCCGAAAAGCGTTACCGGAATGGTAAACAGGATGGTAAACAATAGCCCGCGGAGAATTGCCCGCAGACCATTAGACTGGTGACTGGAGGCCGCTATAATCATGGTTTCTCCTTATCGGATCCGTTAAAGGCTGCCCTATGATAACATAAAATGTAGCGCAGTTCCCGCGGGACATTTTGGCGAGAGCAAGACGCCCTCGCTACAGTTCCGCTGTTTCAATCCGCGAAAATCGGCTATCATATCGGCTATCATTGCCGAAACTCGTAAGCCTTCGGGAGGAGGACGCATCCGATGTCAGAGCCAAGCAAAGAAGAGTTGATGGCCCGGATTGCAGATCTGGAGAAGAGGTTGGGATCGAAACAAAGTGGCAAGCTGGAGTTCAAGGTCGGTGACAAGGGGGGCGTAAGCGTCTACGGACTGGGCCGCTTCCCGGTGACCCTCTATTACGAGCAATGGATCAAGCTGCTCGACGCCAAAGAAGACCTGGTGGCTTTTTTGGAAGCGAACAAGAGCCGCTTGAAGCTCCGGCCACAAGCCTAGGGGCTGGGAAGATTGCCGAATTTGGATTGCCGATTGACGATTGAAATCGGAGAGAGGTCAGGCGCTGCTGCTCCTGCCGGCATTCAGGGGTGCTGTTTCAATCGGCAATCGGCAATCATCAATCGATAATTTCCCCGGTCCCTAGTCCCCAGCGTTCTTCACCCACCGGTCGTACCAAGTGAGCATCTCCCACAGGGTGTGCTCCACCGATTCCAGCGCTACGTACCCGTGCGCCTCGTAGGGCAGCGTTACATACCGCACGGTCCCACCATTGCCCTTAATGGCCTGATACATGCGCTCGCTCTGGATGGGGAAAGTGCCCAAGTTGTCGTCCGCTTCGCCGTGAATCAGCAGGATCGGAGTTTTGATTTTGTTGGCATAAGCGAAAGGCGAAACTTTCACGTACATCTCAGGCGCCTCCCAGAACGTCCGCCGTTCGCTCTGGAAGCCGAACGGGGTTAGGGTGCGATTGTAGGCTCCGCTGCGCGCCACGCCGGCCTTGAACAGATTGCAGTGTGCGAGCAAGTTGGCGGTCATGAACGCGCCATAGCTGTGGCCGCCCACACCCACGCGGTTTCGATCCGTCACACCCATCTCGACCGCTTTGTCGATGGCCGCTTGGGCGCTGGCCACGATTTGCTCGACGTAGGTATTGTTCATGGTCTCCGGATCGCCAATCACCGGCATGGTGGCATTGTCGAGGATGGCGTAACCTTGCGTCAAAAGGAACAAGTGCGAGATCCCGCCAATCATGGTGAAGCGGTAGGGTGAGCCGGAGATTTGTCCGGCGGTGGCCGCGTCATTGTACTCGAGCGGGTACGCCCAAACGATGGTGGGCAGCCGCTGGCCGGGCTTGTAATCCGCCGGCAGGTAGAGCGTGAACGAGAGTTGCACGCCGTCGCTGCGCTTGTAGGTGACGAGCTGTTTGGTGATGCCGCGCAACTGCGGGGCTGGATCAGGGAAGTGCGTCAGCGGGGTCTTAACGCCGGGGCTCGCCAATTCGCGGATATACAGGTTTGGCGGATCATCCGGTGTCTCGAAGCGCGTGATGAATTGCGACGCGTCGTCCTTCAAGAGCGCCACGAATGACTCGTAGGCCTTGTCGGCTGATTGGAAGAGGCGCAAGGACTCGTGGGTGGTCTGGTCGAAACGATCCAGGAAAGGGAAGTCGCCTTTGGGCGAAGCGCCCTCGCCCTCGAGGTAGATCGAGTTCCCTTGCTGTAGGATCACTTGCTGGCCGTTGGGCAGGGTGTGCATGACCGGAAAGCCCGGATCCTTGTAGCGGTCACGGATGGAGCGCTCCCAAACCAGCGTGGGCGGCTGTCCGGGATGGTCGAAACTAATCTGAAAGGTGCGAATCCAGCGGCGATCGCGGTCGTAGTCGTGAACGAGTGCCAGACCGCCTTTCTCGCCAAAAAGAATGCTACTGGAACGAAACCCGGGCCCAATGAAGCGCTGCTCGAGTTTCACCCATTCCGCCGGCTTGCCGGTGAATGGGGCAGGGAAGAGGAAGAGGTGGTCGCGGTAGGGGACTTTCTTCTTGGGGTCGCCACCGTCGAGCGCTTCCGCCCACACCAGCGTCGCCGGCTGCGTCGCTACCCACTGGTAATCACGGGGGCCGGTCAGCACTCCCTCGATAGGTACCTGTTCGCTGGTGGGCAGCGAAGCGAGTTTGTATTCGAGCTTGCCGTTACGATCCCAGACTTCAACTTCCTTGGCGAACCCTTCGGCGGGCAGCAGGTAGGTGTAGGGGCGAACGATTCGCGCCACCAGGATGTGCCGGCCGTCAGGCGAAGGGGCGACGCTCTCGAAGATCGCCGCCGGGCCGATTTCCTTCACCTTCCCGCTTCGCGCATCGACCAGCGCAAGTTGCGAGCGGACATAGTAGTCAAACAGGTCTTCGCCATGAGCATTCTGAAGGAGGTCTTCATAGGTGCGTACAGGCGCCGGCTTCCCTGCACTCTCTTGAATTGTCGGCCCCGTCGGCACCCTGGATTCTGCCGGCGGCGCTCCGCGGTGCGGTGGAACGAGTTGCACCAGTAAGACGCTGCTGCCGGACATCCATTGCAGAGGGTCTCCGTAGGTGTCGTTAATTGCTACGTTCACAATACGGCGCAACGCGCCGGTGGCAGCATCCCCAACCCACAATTGGATGGTATTTGTGGTGGTGTTGGTGAACGCGAAGCGCTGGCCGTCCGGGGACCAAATAGGTACGCTCAGCCAAGCGTTCGGCGGCGTCGAGAGTTTGGTCTCTTTGCCGCCGGGAATCGTAATCATCCTCAGGCCGATGTGGCGCGGCGGATGGTGACGCCCATTGGTGGCCGGATTGATGCGCAGCCCGGCAATCCTCAGCATCGGCTGTGCGAGATCGGAAATGGGCGGATGCCGCAGGCTGTCAATGACCAGCACACGATCGCGAGTGGGGCTCACCAGCGTCATGGGGGGCGCCGGAGATTCCAGAATGTCGGTGATGACTTTAGGTGGCTTTCTATAAATAGGCTTCGATGGGACGCTCGTCTTTGGCGTGTCGGCGCCATACCCTAGCACAATGGCAAACAACAGAACGCTGGCCTGCACGCAACACGACCAAAGGGTTTTTAGCATCGGGCCTCCTCAGAGCGAAAATGAGCTGAGAGAATAACCCTGAGGCACAGGATTGTAAAGGCTAACGACAGGCTGCGCCATGCACTGATTGATAAGCAACCTTCTCCCCCTTGGGGGAGGGGGGTCGCGGCCTGCCCCAGGCAAGCTGCACTTTTGACTTGACACCCCCACCCAGCCTTGGTAGGCTATCCGGGTTGCCGAAAAAGAGCGCCGGCAGGCGAGGGCGGTCGCGTCGGGGGTATAATATGCGGAGTTGGGCAAAGGTTGGATTTTTGGCGTTGAGTGTGGTAATCATCATGGAGCTTGGGTTGAAAACTACAGCGCAGGCGCAAGCGCCGCACTACGACCTTCTCTTGAAAGGCGGCCACGTCATTGACCCTGCGAACAACGTTGATCGGGTGGCGGATGTGGGCATTTCCGCTGGGAAAATTGCGGCCGTGGGGGAGGGCATTCCCGCGAGCGCGGCGGACAAAGTGGTTGATGTCTCCGGCCTGTACGTAACTCCCGGGCTTATCGATATTCACTTTCATCTGGGCCACGGGGGAGCTCCACTTAGCTGGTTTGCGCCGGAGGCTCGCTCGCGCACCGCCCCCCTGGGCGTCCCCGCGGACATTGCGCTTATGGCAGGCGTAACCACGCTTGTGGACGCAGGAAGCGCCGGAGCCGACACCTTTTTGCAGGAAAAGGAGGAAGTGATCGATCATGCCAAGGTACGCGTGCTGGCCTTCCTCAATATCGTTGCGGATGGAATGAACGGCGGCCTCGAGCAGACGGTCGACCAGATGGACCCGCAGCTCTGCGCGCAGACCATCAAGAAATTCGCGGACATCATTGTGGGCGTGAAGACAGCGCACTACTGGACAGAGAAACCATGGGACGCCCTGCACGAGCCTTGGGCCGCCGTGGACCGGGCGGAAGAATGCGGCAGGATAGCCAGCGTGCCGGTGATGTTCGATTTCTGGCCCCGCCCGGACCGGACTTACACCGAGCTTATCCTGAAGAAGATGCGGCCAGGGGATATTCACACGCACGTCTTCGCGCAGCAATTTCCCATCCTGCTGGCCGATGGCACGCTTAATCCCATCCTGACGGAAGCGAGGCAGCGCGGAGTGATCTTTGACGTAGGGCATGGAGCGGGGAGCTTCTGGTTCCGGAACGCCGTGCCCGCAGTAAAGCAAGGGTTCATTCCGGATTCCATGTCTACGGATCTGCACATGGGGGATTTCACCGTTCTCAGCATGACTGAAGTGATGTCCAAGTTCCTCGCCATGGGCGTGCCGCTGGAGGACCTCATTCGAAGGTCCACAGTGAACCCGGCCAGAGAAATCCGCCGGCCGGAACTGGGAACCTTGTCAGTCGGACGGGAAGCAGACGTCGCCGTACTCGAGCTGCTCCACGGCCGCTTCGGCTACATCGACGACGGATATACCCGGATGGATGGAAACGTCAAGGTGGTGGCTCGCATGACCATCCGAGCCGGTCGAATTTTATTCGACCCCTCAGGCCTAAGCATGGTGGAGTGGGAAAAGGCCCCTAAGCAGTACTTCAGCACGCCGGAATTGGGCAACTCTCCTCCCGCGCGGGCTGACAACTACCCGCGAGACTGACGCGAACGCTGTCATTGCCCGCGGGGGCACCGCACAGGCCGGCTCCACGGTGATTGGGGGATAGCAAGCCGTCCCCTACGCATTGTGGGGTAGGGCTTGCCCTACCTCCGACACCATAGCGACGAGTCCCGCGCCGGAGGCCCAGAACGACATAGAATCTCTCGGAATGACGCAATGAGAATGGAGGACTTAACGCAATGAACAAGCTCCTACTGAAGTTGGCAGCTCTGGCGTTGGCCCACTTGGCGGCAGCCATGCTTATGGCCGCAGGTCTGCCCGGCAGCTCGGTAAAACGCGCCATTAACCCGCCGGGCACCGAGGAAGGATTGCCCTTTAGCAACGGCATCCTGGCAGGCAACACCCTTTACGTCGCCGGCCAGGAGGGATTGGACAACGGCAAGCTGCGTCCGGGAGGCATTGGGCCTGAAACTCAAGCTGCGCTGGAGAATATCAAGAAAATCGTGGAGGCTGCCGGACTACAGATGTCGGATGTGGTATCGGTGACCGTCTATATGGCAGACATTGCTGAATTCGGGGAAATGAACAAGGTCTACAAGACTTTTTTCCCAGCCCCGAGGCCGGCCCGCGCCACGGTGCAGGTGGCGGCGTTGGTCGGGAATGCCCGCGTTGAGATTTCTGCCATCGCTGTAAAATCCCGATAAGCGGAAGGCTGTGCCAACCTTGTCATTCCGAGCGCAGCGAGGAATCTCGCTCTGCTTATGAACCGAGAGCCGAAGGATTGCCACCGCTCGACCCTCGACTGCTTGACTTCTCGACTTGAAGGAGCATCCGATGTCTAGCGCCATGAATCGAAGGCGGTTCTTTCGTAAGGCTGGCCACACGCTGATGGCCACTGGCGCCGTGGCCTGTGGCGCTCCGGCCGGTCAGGGTCGCACCAAGAAGCGAGAAAAGGGAGTGGACTACTATAGCAAGCTGGGTATCACTCCGTTCATCAATGCGGCAGGAACATTCACACTTCTCTCCGCGTCGATTATGCCTCCTGAAGTGCAGGCCGCAATGACTCTTGCCGCGCAGCAAGCCGTCAACATCGAAGAACTTCAGCGCGCCGCAGGAGAGTATCTGGCGCGTCGTCTGCATTGTGAGGCGGCTTTGGTGACGGCTGGCGCAGCCTCCGCCTTGACGCTGGGAACGGCGGCGTGTATCACCCGGGGCAACGACCGGGCAATTCTAGATATGCCCGCCGACATGTCCGGGCTGAAGAATGAAGTCCTCGTCCAGAAAGCCCATCGCTACGATTACGACCATGCCCTCCGTAATTGCGGGATCAAGTTCGTCGAGGTCGACACGCTCGAAGAGTACGACGCGGCATTCAACGAACGCACGGTAATGGCCCATTTCTTTAATGCCGCCCAGGGTGGCCAGATCAGCCGCGAAGACTGGGTGCGCGTGGCTCACAAGCACGGAGTGCCTTGCTTCAACGATGCTGCCGCTGATGTGCCCCCCATCTCCAATCTCTGGAATTACACCCGAATGGGATTTGATCTTGTGACTTTTTCCGGCGGGAAGGGAATTCGTGGCCCGCAATGCGCCGGCCTCCTGCTGGGGAGAAAGGATCTGATCGAATTTGCGGTAAAGAACAATAACCCCTATTCGAACACCATCGGTCGCGGCATGAAGGTTGGAAAGGAAGAGATCGTCGGCATGGTGGCCGCAGTGGATTGGTTCTTGAGCCAGGACGAGGGGGCGATGATGGCGGAATTCCAGAAACGCGCCGAAAGAATCGCGGCCCAAGTGAAGGATGTTCCTGCAGTAGAGACCAGGATCTTTGTTCCTCCCGTGGCTAACCACGTCCCGCACTTGCTGATAACTTACGACCAGAAACGCATTCCAATGACGGGCCAGCAAATAATGGACAAAATGCGGCAGGGAAGTCCTCGAATTGAGTTGAATCCGTCGGTCGGTCCTAATTTTGTCACTGTCGGCGTCTGGATGCTGCAACCGAAAGAAGAGATGATCGTGGCTCGACGGCTGCGCAAGGTACTCCAGGGAGTAGTATCGGCGTGAAGGAGAACGATGACGAACCCTAACCGTATGGAGGGTGTGTCTTGCCGCTCCCAGCGGGCCAGAGGTATCCGACATCCTCCGCTGGCGCTAAACGTGATCGATACGTTGGGAATCCCCGAAGGAATTCAAACTCAGTCACGGTTGTCCATACGGTCGATACCGTCGCTGAGGAAGTGCGGCTTCGCCGCCTGACTTGCGGAAAGGCTCTGCCTTTCCGAGGGGCCTCTAACGTGTAACAACCTCCTCCGCGCGAGCTGGAAGGCTTAGCCTTCCAGCCTGCGAAAAAGAGGACAAAGGTGCGCAACACGCCGGAAAGCCAGAGGCTTTCCGCAAGTCGGGGCGGCAGAGCCGCTCCGGCTGTTGGCGCGAGCAGGCAGTTTGGAAGGCACCCACCTGGAAGAGGCCGAGTCCCAGGCCCTGTTGCTGAATTGGCAGCCCGCCAGTCCATCCTGGTGCGGCTCATGTATCACGATTTCAATGGCATGGCCAAATGGGGGCTGACCCATAAGTTAACATAACATGCCTTATCAGACATATTCATTATCCACCGGTCACACCCAGCGAGGCGTTTCCAAGCCTCGCGGCGCAGTGTACACTAGGAGGTCTTGGTTGCCAGCGGAGGGACTCCGATGACCCCCACAGTTCGTTTGGTTGATGAACCTGGGACTGGAATTGCTGTCACCGGTCAACGCCGTTGGCAACGGACAGTTCGGGTTGATGATCGAGTTCTTCACCACCGTGGTGTTCAAGCAGCCTGCGCTGGCGGCACCTCACACGCTTGAGCGAGCCGCAGCGGCGTAAGAAAGAGGAACGCCAATGAAAGCTGCTGTCTATACCGGATACGGACCTCCAGAAGTCGTCCAAATTGTCGACATCGAGAAGCCCCTTCCCAAGGACGGTGAAGTCTTGATCAAAGTATGCGCGGCTTCCCTCAATCCCCTAGATTGGCACTTCTTGAGAGGCACACCCTACCTCGTTCGCGTGATGACCGGCCTGCGCAAACCAAAAGACAGAGGGCTAGGCGTTGATGTGGCTGGCCAGGTCGAGGCGGTGGGCGGGAAAGTAACGCAGTTCAAACCAGGTGACGAGGTGTTCGGCGCGTGCCGTGGGGCCTTTGCCGAATATGCGTGTGCTTCCCAGTCGGCTTTGGCCAGGAAGCCGGCTAACGTGACGTTTGAGCAAGCGGCTTCCGTGCCTGTAGCGGCCTTCACCGCCTTGCAGGGGCTTCGCGACAAGGGACACATTCAGCCGGGGCAGAAGGTCCTGATTAACGGCGCGGCGGGTGGCGTGGGCACGTTCGCTGTGCAGATCGCCAAGTCGTTGGGCGTGGAAGTGACCGGCGTATGCAGTACGAGGAATCTGAACATGGTGCGATCCATCGGCGCAGATCGGGTCATTGATTACACGCAAGAAGATTTCACCAAAATGGGGCAACGTTACGACCTATTCTTGGACTGCGTCGGGAACCATTCGTTGTCAGCATGCCGGCGCGTCTTGAATCCCAAGGGGACATACGTTCCCGTCGGAGGAACGGCCGACAGATGGATGATCGGCCCGCTCGCTCGTGCGATCGCAACACTTGTGCTGTCATGGTTCGTGAGCCAGAAGCTGGTCATATTCTTCCTGGCGAGACCGAACAAAGAGGACTTGACCGTCATGTGCGAGCTCATGGCGGCCGGGAAGGTAACGCCAGTCATCGACAAGCGTTACAGCCTGAGTGAAGTGCCTGAGGCGATCCGGTATCTGGAAAAAGGGCACGCTCGGGGAAAGCTAGTGATAACTTTGGAGCATGAAAGTGACAAACAGTGACACGAACAGAAGGACTATCGGAACGGTAGATACGAAAGTACGGCTCCGAATTGAGGGGTAGTGGTTGAAGCTGACCCACTGCCCCGTCTTCCCTGCCCTGGCCGCCTAAGCCCGGCGCATGTATACTGAATCTGTGTCTGAAACTTGCGATGGACCGGATTCTCTCACATGCCTCTTGATATTCAGCACTACCGTTCACAGTTTCCAGTCACTGAGTCTTCGATTTACATGAACCATGCCGCGGTCTCACCTATCTCGCGGCGCGTCCGCGACGCCATGGTCAGCTTGCTTGACGACCTTCAGCAAGCCGGCGCCGCACACTGGCAACGTTGGCAGGCAACGTACGCCGCTGCCCGGCGCTCCCTGGCGCTGTTGCTCAATGCCGAGCCGAGTGAAATTGCCTTCGCTAAAAACACTTCGGAGGGAATCTCCTGTTTTGCGAACGGCCTGGACTGGCAGCCGGGAGACGAAGTCGTTTCCATTGAAGGCGAATTTCCGGCCAATTTCTATCCCTGGAAGGCGCTCGAAAAGCGCGGTGTGGTTCTGCGCTTAGTAGCTCAAGAGCATGGCCGCGTGGCCCAGAAGGCGATTCTCGAGGCACTGACGCCCCGCACGCGCGTGGTGGCGGTCAGCTTTGTGCAATACCTCAGCGGCTTTCGGCTGGACCTCGAGAAGCTAGGTCAGGCTTGTGCGGCGCACGGCTGTTTGCTGTTTGTGGACGCCATCCAAGGACTGGGAGCGTTTCCAATGGACGTCAAGCGCGCAAAGATTGCGGGCCTTGCCGCCGACGGCCACAAGTGGATGCTGGGACCGGAGGGTTCGGCGTTACTGTATGTGAGTCGCGAAGTCATGGAAAGAATTACTCCTTCGGAAATCGGCTGGACGACGGTTCGCCATTCGGGAGATTTTACCCGGCGCGACCTTTCCTTATGGGACGACGCCCGACGCTACGAGTGCGGCACGCTCAACACGGTTGGAGTTTACGGGCTGGGCGCCGCAGTGGATCTCCTTCTCGAGATTGGGATCCAGAATATCGCCGAGCGCGTGCTGGATTTAACCGCCCGGTTACGGGACGGACTGGTGGCTCAAGGACACTCCGTGTTGGGCCCATGTGCCCGCGAAGAAGGGTCGGGGATCGTCACGTTTGTGCCGCGTCAAGGCACGGCTGAGCGTCTCCTGGAGCGGTTTCTTGCCCACCGTGTGCAAGTGGCTGCGCGCTGCGGGATGGTTCGAATCTCCCCTCATTTTTATAACACGGAGGAGGAGATTGACCGGGTGTTAGAAATCAGTCGAGAAGTCGAGAGTCGAGAGTCGGTCAGTTAAGACCTTCGCGACTTGCACGCGTGGCGCCCAGATTGGGATTCGTGTACGCGCCACCCATGGGGTTACCGACTCCTTGACTCTCGACTCTCGACTCTTGACTGCTATGCTTACAACGTTCCTTGAGTTACTCGCTGGTTTCATCATCTCAGTGATCTCGCACTCGGGCTACCTTGGCATAGTGCTGCTGATGGGCATTGAATCGGCGTGCATCCCCTTGCCGTCCGAAGTCATCATGCCGTTTTCGGGGTACCTCGTCTCCGTGGGGCGATTCAAACTGGCGTGGGTAGCAATAGCGGGCGCTTTTGGCTGCAACGCCGGCTCGCTGGTGGCTTACTACGTGGGTTCGCTGGGAGGCCGTCCGCTAGTCGAGAGATATGGCCGCTATGTTCTGGTCACCCACCACGACCTGGAAATGGCGGACCGCTTCTTTCAGCGCTATGGCGATTGGGCAGTCTTCCTGGCGCGTCTGCTGCCCGTGATCCGGACCTTCATTGCCTTTCCCGCAGGCGTGGCGCGCATGGATTTCCTTCGGTTTAACCTCTACACCTTCCTGGGTTCCCTTCCCTGGTGCCTGGCCCTGGCCTATGCGGGCGTGAAGCTGGGCGAGCGTTGGGCAACGCTGCGGGTTTACTTCCACCGCTTCGACACCCTTCTAGCGGTCCTTATCGTTCTTGCCGTTGTCTGGTTCGTCCACGACCGGTGGAAAAACCGCGTTCTAAATTGACCGCACCGGCATATTAACGATATCGTCCACGGCAGCAATTTCCCGGGTAACAAAGGGCTCGCCGTAGCGCACGCCGATCATGTCACCGCAATGGCGAGCCTGCGCGGCCAGCCGCTCGCGACAATCAGCGCGGGAGGGGAACAAGTTCCGCCAATCCTGGCGAGGGGAGAATTGCGAGGCATAGCAAAGCACCGCCTTGACCTTTTTCTCGAATTGCGGCGTGATGTCAACCACAAAGGTGGGAAGTAAGGTGGGCACATACAGGCAGGCGTAAATGATCTTATGGGGGCGATGCGGAGCTCCCTCGAGCGGCAACTTGGCGAGACCGGCGAAGAAGCAGGCCTCGTAGCCGATTTGCCCGGCGGTGTAGTGGTCGGGATGGCGGCCTTCCCAGTAAGGTAGAATCACCGTGCGTGGGCGGAGGGCGCGGATTCGCTGCGCAATCTGGAGCTCGTACTCACGCCGGTGCTCGACTCCGGCATCGGGCAGGCCCAGGTTTTCGCGGTGGGCTATGCCCATCACCATCGAGGCTCGAGCCGATTCTTTCCGGCGCAGGGCCACGCTTCCACGCGTGCCCGATTCTCCCACCGTCAGGTCCAGGATTCCTACCTTGTAGCCGGCCTCCACCATCTTGATGAGCGCGCCGCCACAGGTGAGCTCGACATCGTCCGGATGCGCGGCGATGGCGAGCAGGTCGAGCTTTATTGCGTCAGGCATTTGACCTCCGAGCTCGGTAAATCCAGAGAAGAACCTACACCACAGAGGACACAGAGATCACCGAGAAAAACCCCTACTGTTCTTCTCTGTGAACTCTGTGATCTCTGTGGTGAGCTTTTTCAGGAACTGCTTTTCATCCAAATAGTACTTGAACGCCTTTTTTCCGTTAATGAACACCACAGGAATCTCTTCTTTAAACTTCTGGTAAGCTTGCGGGTCTTCGAGGATGTTCACTTCGCGCAGGTTGAAAGCGTGGCTTGCTTGTAAGGTCTCAAGCTTTGCTTTAACTTCGTCGCACAAGCAACAGTCGGGCTTGGAATAGACTACGACTTCAATCATGGCCTAAATTGGGATTCTAGGGGATGGGTGGGAGAGCGTCAAGGAATTGTGCGGCACGGGGGACTGCACTGAAGTTACGCCGAGGCCGTCAGATCATTAAGCGAGGGGCGTGCCACTAGGCAAATAAGCCGCGTAGGCCCCAAAGAATCAAACCCAGGCCGTGAGAAGGGGTGAGGGAATTGGGCGAAAAGAATGACATCTCACGCCAAGGCACAAAGCCGGACACAGCGTTGGGTGAATGCACCTCTCCCCCGCTGATCGGGAAAGGGGAGCGAACGCCGTGCCACGCCCGGGCACGGAGCCTTCTTCCGCGAGTGGACGGCCAGCCCTTTCCAACGGACCCGCAATCGTGTTGCTGCTCAGGGCTACTAGTGATTCTGTTCCGATGTATCCTTTGTCCACACACGTGCGCGTACGAGATAACCGCTGGTGGCGCAGCAGCCCCCCTTTGATGCATCGGAATTGTTTATCTGGTCTACGGTAGTGAACGTGGAGCCGTTATGCGATTGGAGATACCCCACCAGGGTCCTGTACGGCTGTGTCCCGTCAGTAACGCACGCAGGAGGTGCCTTTGTGCAAAATCCGGTGTCCGCGCAATAATTGATCGTAATCCTCCCGTTGGCATCGATAGAGTACGTTCCGTGAATGTAGGCGTTGCCGTTAGTACCTGGCGTCGAATTCCCGAAAAAGCCGTCCTGCTCTCCGCAGACGTTCCCATTCCCGTCGGCCTCCAACACAGCTGTCATGGCGTCGAAGACTGGCGGGCCGACAAGGTTACTCGCTGGGGCTGGCGCGGGATGGACGGTAGAAAGGTCGTATACAGAGCTTACCGTAACGTAGCGGCCGTTGAGGTCGTCAAGGTCGAACTCGGCCTTCCAACCCCCGCTAGGCCGACCCCAAATGAGCCCCACCAGCGCGAGCAACACTGGTAGGCAGAGCAGAAGATAGTATGGTGACAATCTTCCTTTCTTCATAATTCACCTCTACTAGTTTGGCATTTGACCGTACCTGCGCGATGTCAACAAGTGTACGACCGTGCAACCTTGAGGTCAAGATATCCTGCGCAGATGTCGTTTGCCGATTTTTTTGCAGATTCGGGTAATCTCACTGTCCCTTCCCTGGTCTCCGTTCATTGCCACGATTTTCCTTCGTTGGGGCAGGAAACTGCCCAAATCTGGAGAGGCATGTGATCTCTCATCGAACTACTGGTTTGTGCTACCCCGCCTGAGCTATGCTATGGGCGAACTCTTTATCAGGGTGCATTATGCCGGTGCGGACCATTATCGAGCCATTCAGAATCAAAACGGTGGAGCCGATACGATGGACGACGCGCGAGCAGCGAGAGCAGCTCCTTCGCGCCGGGCATTACAACCTCTTCCTGCTTCCCGCGGAGGACGTCTTGATTGACCTGCTCACGGACTCGGGCACCGGGGCAATGTCTACTCGTCAGTGGGCCGCGATCATGGAAGGTGACGAGAGTTACGCAGGCAGTAAGAGCTTTGAGCGCTTCCGACGATCGGTGCAAGATATCTTCGGCTACCGCCACGTTATCCCCACCCATCAGGGCCGGGCGGCGGAACGCATCCTCTTCAGCGTGATGTGCAAGGAGGGTGACGTGGTGCCGAACAACACGCATTTTGACACCACGCGGGCCAATGTCGAGTTTGTGGGGGCCGAGGCCGTGGACTTGCCCGCCCAGGAAGGCAGGGAGCCATCCATCTCTCATCCCTTCAAAGGAAATATGGATGTGGTGGAGCTCGAACGCTTGATTGAGCGTGTGGGCCGGGAGCGCGTGCCGCTGGTGATGCTGACGATTACGAATAACTCCGGGGGCGGACAGCCCGCCTCGCTGGAAAATATTCGCGCCGTTCGCGCCGTGTGTCTCGAGCATGCCATCCCACTCTATTTTGATGCCTGCCGCTTCGCCGAAAATGCCTACTTCATCAAGCTGCGCGAAGAAGGCTACGAATCGAAGTCACCGAAAGAAATTGCGCAAGAGATCTTCAGCCTGGGCGATGGTTGCACCATGTCCGCCAAGAAAGACGGGCTCGCCAACATCGGCGGGTTCCTTTGCACCAACGATGACGCGCTCGCCCAGCAGGAGAAGAACCTGCTGATTCTTACTGAAGGCTATCCCACTTATGGCGGCTTGGCGGGGCGGGACCTGGAGGCGATCGCGGTAGGGGTTGAGGAAGTATTGGAGGAGGACTATCTTCGCTATCGGATAGTTTCCACTGCTTACCTCGGCAAGCACATCGCCGAGCAAGGTGTGCCGATCGTGCAGCCGCCCGGAGGGCACGCCGTCTACCTGGACGCGCGAGCCTTCCTGCCGCATATCCCTATTGAGCAGTTCCCCGGTGTCGCGCTGGCTTGCGAGCTTTATCTCGAGGGCGGCATCAGATCAGTGGAAATCGGCACGCTCATGTTTGGCGGGGCGGCCAAAATGGATTTAGTCCGGCTCGCGATCCCGCGCCGCGTCTACACACAGAGCCACATCGATTACGTCATCGAAATCATTTTGGAGGTGTGGAAGAAGCGCGAGGGGGTTCGCGGGCTGAAGCTGGTCTATGAAGCTCCCTTCTTGAGGCATTTCACGGCTTGGCTGGAACCGGCGTAGCGCGGACCGCAACAACAGCGCTACCCCTTTCCTGCGACATTTCCGTAGGGGCCGCCCCTACAATCCTGGGAGAGGGCACTGATGAACGGACGTCCACTTCAGAATCAAGTCGCCTTGGTGACCGGCGCAGGAAGGCGCCTGGGGCGCGTCATTGCGCTGACCCTGGCGCGGGCGGGAGCAAATCTGGTTGTCCATTACAACGAATCGAAGGAAGGCGCCCAGGGCAGCGTGCGAGAGATTGAGAGGATGGGAAGCCAAGCCGTGGCCGTGCGCGCAGACGTTTCCCGGCCGCGACAGGTGGCCGCGCTATTCCGGGCCGTCGAGAAACGCTTTGGGCGGCTCGATTTGTTGGTCAACAACGCGGGGGTCTTTTTTCCCGTCAAGTGGGACCAGCTCTGCGAAGAGGATTGGGACAAGGCGCTGGGCATAAACCTCAAGGGAGCGTTTTTCTGCGCCCAGGCAGCGGCCCGAGTCATGCGGCGCCAGGGCCACGGGCGGATTGTTATCATTTCTTCGCTGGGAGGGCTTCAGGCCTGGCCGGATTATATCCACTACTGCGCCTCGAAGGCGGGCGCCATTTCGCTCACGCGCTCCCTGGCGAAAGCGCTGGCGCCGCACATCCAGGTAAACAGCGTAGCCCCAGGGACGATTCTCTTTCCCGGCGATAAGCACGACGCAAAGATGGGGAAGATAATCAGAGGCACGCCCCTCAGGAAGGCTGGCCGGCCGGAAGATATTGCGGAGATGGTACTCTTTCTCGCCACCCAGAGCGATTTCATAACCGGGCAGGTGTTCGCGGTGGACGGGGGGAAATCGATCCCCTGAGCTAGGGGCTGGGGAATTGCCGATTTTCGATTGCCGATGGTCGATTGAAGGCGGAGAAAAAGACCCACCACAGAGCGCACAGAGGTCACAGAGAAAAGTACTGCAGGTTTTCTCTGCGAGCTCTGTGGCCTCTGTGGTAAGTCCGGTCTTTGCTCGTTACTCCTCACTCAACTTCAAAGTCCGCCGTGCGGAAGGGGGTCACCCCACCCTCAGAATTCCGCGCTCGAACCTCCAACCGGTACGCTCCTGCCTGAAGCTTATCTATGGGAATCGCCTGCACGACGGGGATCAGCGGGTCACCCGCTCGCGCCAGGCTGTCCACAAGAATGGTGTTCGAAGTGAACACCGGCTGGTTGGTCTTGGAATCGACGATATTGAACAGCAGCCCCACACGGGGCGTATAGGCCGTTTGCATCTTGGGCTCGAACACCTCAACGTAGAAAGCGACCTTGTCGCCGTGTTGGAAATGATTGCCTGGCTGGGGGAATATTTCATTGCCCTGGAAGACCAAGGGAGTTTGATCCTCGAGGAGTTGGGAGTCCAGGCTCGCCACAAGTTGGTTTACTGGGCGAATATCATCGCTGAGGGCGGGTCCACTGATCCCGAGCTGCTTGCCGTCAAAGGGAGCAATGGTCAGAGGTTTTTCATATTTGGCAAATTTATCTCCTCCCGAACTCAAAACCAGTTTCAGCGTGTACTCTCCTGGAGCAATGTTGAAAGAGTTCTGGTATTTGAATGGCCCTTTGGCAAACTCTTTCAGGTCTTTCTTTTCCATGTCCAGCTTTAGCGTGTCGCTGAATCGAGCGGCCACCACTCCGTCCGCCCGCGTCGCAATACCAAGCACTTGCACCTCGGAATGAAAGGCCTTCTTATCTTTTCCAAAGTCGATGGCTGAAGCTGGGATCTGGAGCGAGACGTAAACACGCGCAACTCCCGGCGAACTGTAGAAGTAAGGAGCGCTAAGTAAAACAGGGACTTGTCCAGACTGAGAACCTTCCGCCAGCGCTTCCAGATTTTTCCCCTCGGGTTTTCCGGCCAGCAGGTCGGGAGCCTTCACGTCGTAGTAACCCATCCGGTGGCGAATTTGCACTCCCGCGCGCGTCACCTTCACTCCAATCTTGTGATACGTTCCGTCGTGCGCTTGGCTCGGTGGGACGTAACCCAGAATGTAGTATTGGTCCAATTCGTTACCGATCTTATTCAACCCGGAGAGGAAATCATTGGTGTTGAATATGCTAAAGCCGCCCGTCCCTCGCGCCAGGGCATCGAGGACCTGTTGGTTGGCAGAAACGCTTTGGTCAATCAGGTTCTGGAGACGGCTCTGCGGGCAAAGAGGATTCGTAGCGGCAACCATCGGGTCGTTACATTGATACATGCTGGAGGGCAGATTCGGGCCACCAAAGGCGCCGGGGTTAACCCCTCCTGGAGTGCTGCCGCCACCACCCTTTCCGCCACCACTACCGCCGGTGCCGCCGCCACCCTTTCCGCCACCACTACCCCCGGTTCCGCCGCCACCGCCCTTTCCGCCACCACCACCGGTGCCACCGCCACCGCCGGTGCCGCCGCCACCACCCTTTCCGCCGCCGCCACCCCCACCGCCACCACCCCCACCGCCACCGCCGGTGCCACCACCCCCGCCGCCATGCTGGGGCCAAGGATCGGGCAGGCCCGCCAAGGAAGCGAGCAACGCCGATTCATGCGGGAAGGGTGAATCGAGGAGAAACGCGCCTGGCGGGGGCATTGTGGGGGGCACCCCTGGCACTGTAGGTGGCGTTGCCGGTTGGATCGCCAAACCTCGCGCGTCCACCGTGTAGATCGCCAGATTGGCTCGATTCGCAGCATCGATCGTAGCATCGAGCTCGGATTGGCGTTCCGCCGTGAGTGGAAAGCCTTCGGAGAAAAGAATCAACGATTTGCGGCCAGGAACCGAGCGCAAGCTTTTGGCGAGGTCGCGGATGGCCATTAGGAGCGAACGGGCTCCGAAGTCGGCTGAGGCCAGGGAGAGCGAACTCATTGGGCCAAGTGTGCCCGCCGTCCCGGCAGAGGCAATATCGGGCGTGGACTCCAGGTTAGGCGAAACGGCTGAGAATTTTACGTTTGCCGCCGCGCGTTTCAGCTTGTCTCCATCCGAGGTGAAGTTCTGGACAATTTGGGTGGTTCCCCCAAAGTCCACTACCGCCATCAAACGCTCCGGTGAAGCCATCTTTTCCACAAACTGGGTCGCGGCCCGCCGTGCCCACATTTGGTCCTGGGTGGGCATGGACGAGTCGTCGAAGCAGATCACGATATAACGAGGCTGGGTTGGCCTTTTAGGCCCCAGCGCCCCCTCTGGGCGTGAGAAGGCGGTAATGGTTTGTGGTTGATTATCCTCGAAAACCTGGAATTCCTTAACGTCCAAGTCGTTGATGTACTCCCCTTTCTTGGTGGTGGCAACCACGTCCACCAGAACGAGGTTCGCTTCTGCTTTTATGACTTGAGAGGAAGTGGCGGGCGCCTGGGGAGGATTCGGCGTTCCTCCGCCACGACCAAGGGTGACCACACGTGCTGCTGCCAGAAATGCGATGGCCGCCGGTAGAAGAAAATACAAGCCGAATTTGCTTCTTCGACGCATAGATCACCTCCTAATAAGGTATTTCCACGGTACGGCTCAATCCTGATAATTGTCCGGCCTGGGAGTCGCGGACGATCTGGCGGACCATGTATGTCCCGGGCCTCAAATCGAATTCGGTCTTCAGTGTTATACCAGATTGCGTCAACTTGGCAAGTGTGGCATCACGCAGCCGAAACTTCAACTCTTTCTCTATCCCTTTGACATACTTTCCATCCCGATCAAAGAGCACGGTTATAAAGGTCAGGTCGTTCAGATTGCGATCCTGCTCCTTGTGGAAGCGGAGGGACGCCATATCAAGATGCGTAAATACGGCAAGGCGCACATCGGATTCGTTGACTCTATAGTACTGCGTGTGTACGTCGATGGGCAGTTCCCTCAATTCGTCTTGAGAGTATACGGCCTCTTCGATTTCTTCATTGGTCTTGGTGGCCGCATCTTCCGAGGCTCTGGGCGCAAAATAGCCGCGTCGCGCCTGCAGGGTGAAACCTCTGGGGTTCGCCAAGCTGACCTTGAGTTTGTGAAATCGACCATCAAACTTGAGGTTGTGGGGAGAAAAGGCCAGCACGTAAGAGACCTCCGAAAGCGTCGCAACCCGTCGGAAGCCAGCGTCCAAGTCGTTGCTGTTGTGGAAGAACTGGCCGCCCGTATCCACCGCAAGATTGCTGAGAACGTCTTCAGCGCGGGAGATTTCGTCCATTTGGATCTGATTTTTCATCCCCACCAAACTCGCATTCGAAGGCATAACTGATTGTCGTTGGCTGGCATCACCGCCAGGAATTACGACATAGAGGCCGCGTGGGTCCAACGTGTTGACGACCACATTGGCGCGTAGCGCGCGCTCCGTGACCTCGGCAATCTGACTCTCCAGATTGTAGGTGAGAAAGCCGGGTGAAAGGAAGATGACGCTGCGCTGCCCGGGGAGAAGAGCAGTGCGGCGGATGACTTGTTCGAGCCCTCGCAGTACGTCCATGTACTGCGTCTCCCACTCATTCATGACCGCGATTGCATCTTGCTGAACGCGCTGCGCGACTTGCGCCTGACAACTTTGCAGGGCTTGGCCGGTCAAGCCCTGGCATTCGCACTGAGTACCCTCATCGGTAGCAATGGCTATAGCATTGGGGTCGCGTTGCTCCACGATCAAGTAAGCTTGGTAGGCACCGATATTAGGGCACGCATTTTCATTTGTCGGAAGGATAGGTCTCGGCCGGAGCCTGAAAAGTGTGTCGTGGAGTTGGCTTCGGTCGTCGGTGAAGTCCAGATTGTCCTGGCCCGAGGATGTAAAGATGCCTACCCTGCCGGTAGGAGTGAGCGCAGCCGCGAGATACCGGTCGGCCGCATTGCGGGAGTAGGCGATGTCTTCATACTTCATTTGAACGTCATCGAAATAAAGCGCCTGGTAGTTCCTCGGCATAGGGTTTCCCGGCGCCCTTTCTGAACCTGCTTCCTCTCCTGGCTCTTTTTCTGGGGCCTGGGGAGAATTGGCCGCGGCGCGGCTGGAAGTTTCCATGGCGAATTGGTCAATGTCCTGTGGCTTGCCGTTGTCGAATAATCGAAAGTCTTCTTTCTGAAGGCCGGAGACCGGGCGGCCATTGGAATCGCGGACAATCACCCGCACCAACACCATGTTGCGCTGTACTTGCAGCTTGAAGGGTGACTGAACTTCCTGGGTAGCAATTTCCTTGTCAGCCGAGTTTTGGCCGGCAGGAGCCTGCGCCGCGATGAAAACCCCCACCGCCAGTAAAGACAGTGACAGCAGGAGCCTGCCGGCCTGCCTCCCTGCCCGCAAGGCGGGTTCCCAGGCGTGCAGGAAAGCTGCCCTGAATGGAAACAGGTTGAGTGTGCAGCCACGACACGCGAAAGCCCAGTTCATTCTAGCCTCAGAATACGCGGACTATCCCCCCTAATAGGGTATCTCCACGGTATGGTTCAACTCTGACAACTGGCCGGCCTCGGAGTCCCGGACGATCTGGCGCACCAGGTACGTGCCGGGCTTCAAGTCAAATTCCGCCTTCACGGTTATTCCCGTCTGCGCCAGCCTGGCCAGTGTGCTGTCGAGGAGTCGAAGCTCGAAGCGTTTTTCTGTTCCCAGGACGAACTTGCCATCGCGGTCGAAGAGCGCGGTTGCAAAGATCAGGTCGTCCACATTGCGATCCTGTTGCTTGCGGAAGCGGAGGGCAGTTACATCAAGATGGGCAAGTACAGCGAGGCGCGTCTCGGACTGGTCAAGCTTAAAGAAACGGGTATGGACGTCGACCGGGAGTTCCCTCAATTCGTCTTGGGAGTAAATTGCCTGTTCGATATCTTCCTCGGCCCTGGTGGCCGCGTCTTCCGACGCTTTGGGGGCAAAATAGCCGTGTCGCGCCTGAAGGGTGAAGCCGGCGGGGTTCGCCAGGCTGACCTTCAGCTTGTGGAAGCGGCCGTCAAATTTGAGGTTGCGGGGCGAAAAGGCCAGAACGTAATAAACGTCCGAAAGCATTCCCACCTGTCGAAAGCCCTGATCCAAATCGTTGCTATTTTGGAAGAACTGGCCGCCCGTATCCGCCGCAAAGTCGGAAAGAACACCCTTGCTCAGGGAGATATCCTGCTCGATGAGCTGTTGTTTCCCTGCCAACAAAGCCACAGCGCTGGGCAGGAAATTATTATTCGGCTGGGTGGCATCACCGCCAGGAATAACGACATAGAGACCCCTGGGGTCCAGGGCGCTGATGACCACGTTGGAGCGCAACGCTCGATCCGCGATCTCCGCCACCTCGGACTCCAGGTTGTACAGGAGAAAACCAGGCGAAATAAAAATGACACTGTGCTGCCCAGGCAGCAGCGCGGTGCGGCGAACGACTTGTTCGAGACCTCGCAACACGCCTCGCGACTGCGCTTGCCACGCTTCCCACACTCGCAACGCTTCTGCCTGCACCAGGCTTGCCACTTGGGATGAAGCCACGCACTGGGCGGCTTCTACTGTGGCAATTTCGGTGGCATTAGCGTCGCGGATTTCCGCGATCAAGTAAGCCTGATATGCCCCAATGTCAAGGCAGGAAAATGTACCCTCTGTGATGAAGCCCGTCGGCCGAAGCTTGAAGAGGGCTTCGTGGAGCTTGCTGCGGTCGTCCGTGAAGTCCAGGTTGCCCTGGCCGGAGGAAGTGAAGATGGCTGCCCTGTCCGCAGCCGTCAGCGTCGCCGCCAGATAGCGGTCTGCCGCATCGCGGGCGTGGGCGATGTCTTCGAACTTCATTTGAACGTCATCGAAATAAAGCGCCTGGTAGTTCCTCGGCGTGAGATTTGCTGTCGCCGGTTCTGAAGCGGCTTCCTCCTCCGGCTCCTTGCTGGGGGCTGGGGGCACCGCGGGCGAGGTGCGGCTGGAAGTTTCCACGGCGAATTGGTCAATGTCCTGTGGCTTGCCGTTGTCGAATAATCGAAAGTCTTCTTTCCGCAGGCCGGATACCGGATGACCATTGGAGTCACGGACAACCACCCGCACCAACACCATGTTGCGCTGTGCTTGCACCTTGAAGGGGGACTGAACCTCCTGAGTGGTAATTTCCTTTTCGCCCGCGACTTGGCCGGCAGTAGCCCCGGCGGGACTGAAGACCGCCGCCAGTAGAGGCAGCAACAGGAGTGCGCCGGCCCGCTTCGCTCCCCATGAGAAGGGTTCCCGAGCACGCAGGGAAGCTGACCCGAATGGGATCAGGCCAGGTCCGCGGGAGTTACGCTTGAAATTGCAGCTCATTCATGCCCCAGAGAGCGCAGGCCAACCCACCTAAGTATCCGGCGGGTTCCGCACAAAGTCAAGGCAATGTCCGGCTTCGTCCCACTGGGGAGAGCTGCCTCGCCACGCGCAGCTTGATTTGCTCCGTGCAATCTGTAATGCTTCCACGACGAACTAATCTTCATTTCCAGTTGAGAGGTTGCTGTGGCGTACAAAGACTTGCACGAGTTCGTAGGGCGGCTGGAGCGCGAGGGAGAGTTGAAGCGCATCTCCATTGCCGTGGATGTGGACCTGGAGATCACCGAGATTACGGACCGAGTATCCAAAGCTGGAGGACCGGCGCTCCTCTTCGACAAGCCTCGGTGGGCGAAGAATTCCACGGAATACTCCATGCCGCTTCTTATCAATATGCTAGGCTCCAAAAGGAGAATGGAGCTAGCCCTGGAGGTCAGCTCGCTCGAGGAAGTGGCTCGGCGCATTGAAGACCTGTTGGACATGAAACCCCCCGAAGGCTTTCTCGATAAAATGCGCCTGCTCCCCAAGCTTTCCGAGCTTGGCTCTTTCTTCCCCAAGAGTGTGAAGTCCGGCCCTGCGCAGGAAATCATCGAGACGGACCACGCTTCGCTAGCGAGTTTGCCGATCATGAAATGTTGGCCGCAGGACGGTGGGCATTTCATCACCTTCCCGCTGGTGGTCACGAAGAGTCCCAAAAACGGCCGCCGCAACGTGGGCTGCTACCGCATGCAAGTTTACGACTCCCGGACTACCGGTATGCACTGGCAAATCCACAAGGGCGGGGCCGAACATTTCCGCTGGCTGGAACGGCAGGGCAAGGGCCGCCGCATGGACGTGGCGGTGGCGATCGGGGCCGACCCGGTGACGATGCTTTCCGGCGTTTTGCCACTGCCCGAGGATGTGGACGAATTCCTTGTCGCCGGTTTCCTGCGCAAGGAACCGGTCGAGCTGGTCCGCTGCCAGAGCGTGGGCTTGGAGGTGCCGGCCAACTCGGAAATCGTACTGGAAGGCTTTGTGGACCTGGACGACATTCGTGTCGAGGGGCCTTTCGGTGACCACACCGGGTACTATTCGCTGGAAGACAAGTTTCCGGCGTTTCACCTTACCTGCCTGACACGCCGCCGCGACCCCATCTACGTCTCCACCATCGTCGGGCCTCCACCGATGGAAGACTACTGGATGGGCTATGCCGTAGAGCGCATATTTCTTCCCCTGTTTCGTAAGCAGATGCCGGAAGTGGTTGATTTGCACATGCCGGCAGAAGGAATATTCCATAATCTAATGATTGTGGCCATTCGCAAGAGCTATCCCGGCCATGCCCGAAAAGTGATGAACGCCATTTGGGGTTTACCGGGTGCCATGTTCAGCAAGTGCATTGTGGTGGTGGACCACGACGTGGACGTTCACAATCTGCGCGAGGTGGCCTGGAAGGCTTTCAACCATATCGATCCGGAACGCGATATTCAGTTCACGCTCGGCCCAGTGGACCAGCTCGAACACGCATCGCGCCTCCCTAATTTCGGCTCCAAGATGGGCGTGGATGCCACCACCAAGTGGCCCTCCGAGGGCTTCCCTCGCCCCTGGCCTGACGAGATCAAGATGGACCCGGAGGTGAAGAAAAAGATCGACAGTATTTGGAGCGGTTTGAATTTCTGATTTGCGATTCGTCATTTGCGATTTCTGCTTTGCGCCATTTAGTAACCCGGGCTGGGGGCTGGGGTTATTTTGGATTTTAGATTTGGGGTTAGACGGCTGGCCCTGAGAGCAGCGCGGATGCACGAGTGACCTTGTGCCTTGTGTTTTCTACTTTCTAATTTCTGCTTTCTGCATTTATGAAAAAGCCCGGCATTGCGATCGACATTCCCGGATCCGCCAAGCTGCAAATCAACGCTATCCTCAGCGATTACACGGGGACCTTGGCCTTCAACGGTGAGCTTGTGCCCGGCGTTAAAGACCGGCTGTTGCGGCTGGCGCAGTTCGTGGACATTCACGTTGTCACTGCGGATTCCTTCGGGACAGCGGAAGAAGAACTAGAAGGCCTGCCGCTGATTTGCAGGAGGCTCAAAGGGTCTCGTGAAGACGTCCAGAAACAGAGTTATGCGGTGAAGCTTAATCCCCACTGCCTTGCATCCTTCGGCAACGGGAATAACGACAGACTGCTCTTGAAAGTCGTGAAGGAAGCCGGAGGGCTGGCCATTGCGGTGGAGAACGGCGAGGGATGCGCGCGCGAGGCAATTCTGAATGCAAACATCCACGTGGTCGGCGCCGTGAACGCCCTGGACCTTCTGCTCGAGCCAACTAGGCTTCGGGCGACCTTGCGCTCCTGACAGTGATGTGCGCGTTGTGTGGGCGGCCCTTGTCGGCGCCGGCGGGCGGCCACAAGGGCCGCTCCTACAGGTCGGCAACCACTAAACTGAATATCGGCGATCCCTTCGGCGATACGGAGGTGTTCCCTACCCAGGGCTCATTGCATGGCGGATTGGGCTTCCTGGAGGGTCGGGAAAATCGTAAGGACCTCATCCACCCTAGTGTTCTTCATTAGCGTCCTGATCCGGTCTTGTACTGCCACCAGTACCAGGCGGCGCCCGGAATTGAGGCAGGAAACGTGCGCGTTGACAATGACCCCCACGCCTGCCGAATCGGCGTAAGGAACATGGCTGAAATCGAGGATCACGGTTTTCGCCGTTTTGTCAGCCCGCACCGTATCCCGCAAGGCAAACAAAGTGGTGATGGTTATTGGACCATTGAGTTGGAGGATTCGTTCACCCTCCTGGGTGCCCTGTGCATCCGTGACGGTAAGCTTTTCCTCCCACACATTCATGTAATATAAGGGCCGTGCGGCGTTTTGTCAATGGTCAAGCGGCTTGTTACGCGCAATGTTGCGGAAACCTCACATGCCCGGTTCCCCTCAGCCTTGGGGCGCGGCCGTAGAACTTGCGAAGCCGCCGACTTCCCTGGCGTATAGCGAAGGTTGACATACCGATTGGCAACCCCTAAGATACCGCTCAAAGGAGGCGGTCCCTATGCAACTGACAATCGACGCCAGGGAAGTTCAGGGCATCCGGGTGCTGAGTCTTAGTGGCAAAATCGTGGCCGGCCCCGAGTGCGACAGCGTGCGCGGTCTCATCAAGGAATTCCTCGCCAATCATTGGAACAACATTTTGCTCGATCTCGCTAATGTGACGCGGATTGACAGCACCGGGATCGGCATGTTAGTGGAGTCGGTAATCATCACTACCAAGGAGGGAGGGCAACTGAAACTTGTCAATCTTCCGCGGCTGATTCATAACATTCTCTCTACCCATCGGTTGCTCCAGGCATTCGACATCTACTCCACGGAAAAAGAGGCGTTGGCCAGCTTCAGCAAGCCGGCGCCTGTAAGCGGCCATTGACAGTCTCTTACGCAGACGCCCCTCACGGCGGTCGCGGCAGCGTCCTGCTCCCGCGCAGTCGCAGCCCTGGCGCCGCGTCACGGGGTCAGCACAAGCGAGGCCGAGCAAGCAGGCGCGGGGTTGGCGCTATAATTTAAATGGAGGCCGGTCATGAACGGTATTATTGCACTCGAAATATTCGGGGTAATGATCTGCTGGTTACTTCTTGCTCATGCAATTTGGAAGTGGGGCCCGGGCTTACGGAGAAGGTCTGTCCGTTGTCCGGAGAAAAGGGTCGGCGCCAAAGTCTTGGCGGATCAACGGGAGGCGGAATTCGGCTGCCTTCGAGTGGCCGACGTGAAAGCGTGTTCGCTGTTTGTTAAGGCGCCGCCCGCATGCAGCAAAGGTTGCATGGCGCGCTTGTGACGCAGTCCGAACAGTCATTCCTTTTTGAGCTTCATAGCGGGTTCGCCCCACGAAACGCAGAGGCCGATCACGGCAACCGTCCAGATGTACCACGGAATCGAATCGTGATAGTGAAACTGTAGGACGACACACGCAATAAACAACAGAGCTCCAAACATGTCTCCTCCTATCATTGTTCCTCAGCCCGGCAACCGCCCGCTGAGGGCCACGGTAACGAATCCCAGGATAAGAAGCAGAATCCCTGCCAGCATCGTTCTCACTGCCTTCTGACCGGCGGCCTTCCATTCGCCGGTAACAAATCCCCAAACGTTTGAGGTAATGATAATGGACGACATGAAGAGCGGCCAGCCCAAGACGGGGCCCAGGCCCCCCAACTGGGCCGCAGCGGCGCCATAGATGAGCGTGCTTCCGAACCAGAGCACCCCCATCATGGCGCCAAAGAGCCAGTAAATTGACGTTCCCAGTTGGAAGAAGAGGCGCGCCGACTTGTCCTTTTTCATCAAATAGGCGCAATAGGTCAGATAGGGCACGAGCGCAGCGGTCACCAAAGGCGCCCAGATAACGTTGGCTTGGCTCATGGGACGAACGCCAAATTGCGCGGCTCGGTCCATGAGCGGCTTTCCGAACGCCAACCCGAAGTTGATAAACGGGGAGCCAAGGCCCGCCAAAATGCAGATGAACAACCCGGCCTTGAAACTCATCTTCTTCGCTGCCCCTTCCGGCTCTTCCCGAGCTGAACTCTGCATCGCTTGCTCTTTCTGTCTTCCCGCCGCCGCGCACACCACGATCCCCACCAGCATCAAGGCGACTCCCAAAATAATGACCATGCCTTTGGTCGTGGGAATTATGTTGGAATGCTTTGCGACCAGTGGAACGAGAGACCCCAGGGCGGTTGAAAGACCGATAGCGATGGCAAAGTTCAATGCGATGCCGAGAGCAGCTATGCCCAACCCGAAGAATATCTGGGCCAAGCCAAATCCCACCCCGAATCCGACAAGGAGAAGAATCTCCCGGCCCCCCGCTTGCTGGTAAAACCCCACCATGTGGGGCACGGTCACATAAACCATGAACCAGGGGAAAATGAACATTCCTACCACTGCCCAAACTGACCAGATATTCTCCCACTTCCAACGCTTTGCGTACTTCACCGGTGTGGCGAAGCTGCCGTTTAGAATTCCAGCCAACAATGCCAAAGCAACTGCCAGAGGCACATTTGACATAGAAGATTCCTTGGTAATTCAGAAATTAGAAAGTAGAAACCAGAAACTGCAAACTGCAAGTGAGGAGTCAGCAGCCAGAAGTCAAAATTTAGAGGTGTGCAAGAATCGCGGCGTAGGGGCGGCCCTTGTGGCCGCCCGGCGGGCAACCATCCGCCAATTGGCGGATTGCCCCCTACAACATCTCGCCAAAGCGCGATTTTTTCGCACCTTCTCAGTGCCTGGTCCCCGACACTTGGCAGCTGAAAGCCTACGCGCGCATGAGCACCTACGCCGACTCATGGGAACGGGAATCGAGCAGCTCGATGGCCCTTTGCGGCAACCCTGGCGTGCGATCAACAAGTTCCACGAGGAGTTCCGTGAAACTGACCCCTCACCCGGCTCCGTCAGCTGACGGACTGGCGAAAGTGCCGCTGCGGCCCACCCTCCCCGAGTTCTGGGGTCCGATCGTCCGATTCGAATCGGACCATCGGACCCCCCTCGGGAGAGGGCAGACCTACCCCCCCTTGGGCGGGAATGACTGCGACTGCCGGTCCCCAAGTCTCGCAGATGACACCTATTCCCGGTCGGGGCGTTACTTGCCGCCGGCGGCCTGCTTCTTGCCCTCCCAGGTGCCGTTTTCGGTGTCACTGGACCACTTGCCGGAAAGTTCCCCTTTCTTAAGTTTTCCTGTCAACTGGTAGTTGCCTTGCGGCGTGTCGATATGGATTTCAATGTCATTTTTCTTTATGGTCCCCGCGCTGATCTCAGTCCCGCCCATCGGCGAGGAAACCGATCCCGTCAGCGTATCCTTAGTCTGTTCCAGATACAGGGTGAAGGGCATGTCACCCTGAGAGCCCCCATGCGCCGTACATTCCCAAGTTCCGGTCAGGGGGCCAGGCTTAGGTTTCTTTGTTTGCCCTTGCGCAAACGTAGCTGCAAAAGCGAGAGTCAGAGTTAGAACGATTGGAACCATCTTCCTCATCTTCATGTATTTGCTCCTTATTCAATCTCGTCCTATGGACTGTCGGGTAATTCTACAGCGGCGCGGTTTTTCCGTCCACAAAAACAGTCAAGAGTTGAGAGTCGAGAGCGGCACAGAAGTTCACAGTTGACAGTTGACAGTCAAAAGCACAACGCCACCCACAAGGGTTCACAGACGACCGGTGACGTACTCTGAACTCTCGACTCTCAACTCTTGACTGCTCTTCAGAACCAGAAATGCCAGGCTGTGTCGACCAGGGCGTGGGTCAAGGCGGAGGCGGAAATCCTCTGGCGGTTTCGATACGTGTAGCCGTAAAACAATCCCGCCAGCGTGGCGAGAATGGCGTATCGCCAGTTGGGCACGGGAGCGTGATGGAGATGCGACGCCCCGAATATTACCGAAGCAATCAGCAGGCCATAGACGCCCCTGGGGCCTCGCTGTATGCTTTGGCACAAGAGGTTTTGGAGGATTCCCCGGAAAAGCAGTTCCTCAGGGATGGCAATCGTGAAGTAGATGCCAAAGAACTGGAGAGGGAACTGCTCGAATGAGGCGCTGGAAAAGTGGGGATGGATAAACTGGAGCGCCAACCCCAGCGGAATACCGAAGAGACAAAAAGCGAAAAAATTGGCGAACCCGTCCGCCACATCCTGCTTCCTCCATAGTAGCCGGTACCCCACACCTTCCAGGTTGCGGACGACCACAAAAGCGTATACCCCCACGCACACGCAGAAGAGCGGGCGGAAAAAGTAAAGGTCGAACGGCCAAGTCCAAATCCCCGTTAGCCAGTCGGCGGCGACCGGAAGCGCGAGCGCTAACATGGCCGCCACATCCCGCCAGCCCAGATGCGGGGGACGGTGCAAGCGGTCCGGCAGCAGCAACAACGTGGGCACCATGATATAGGCCACCAATTTGCCGCCTCCCAGGAACGAGAATGAGCCCGTTCCAAGGGCGTAAACGAGGTAAGGGACCAGCAACAACAAAGGCAAGGCGACGGCTGTCCAGACTGATTCCACGGCCCGCTGGCGCAGATAGCGGAGGAGGCTCGACTGGCCCATTCCCACGAATGCGCACAGGATGAGGGAAAGGCTAAACAAGATGGCCGCCAGTCGGGTGGGGTCAGGATGAACCTGAAGCAGGATCACAGCCTCCGCCACAGCACACATGGCGATCAGAACGATAAGCAGTAGGGCGAGTTTTTTCATGGCCTTAATTGACCCAGGATATCGGCCTTACGGGCCTGCATTGCCGCGCGAAAAGCATTTACCCGGCGCGTGGAGGCACCGCGACGATACGTCTACGCAATCTATCTACTCCCAACCACTCACTGCGGACCGAAATCTACTTTAGTCAGGGGAAGAAACTCCACAGGCCCCAGTTTCCTCAAATCCTTCTCGAAGGCGGAGAGATTTCCTACCAGCACAATGATGTTATTTTCGGGAGCAAGCCGCCGGCCGGCAGCGTTCCAAACCTCCTCTGAGGTAAGGGCCCGGATCTTTTCAGGGAACCGGTTCCAATAGTCGAGCGGCAAGTCGTAGACCAGCAGTTCCAAGGTTCGGCCGGCGACATCTTCCGAGGATTCGAAGTCCAACGCCAGATGGCCAATCAGGTATCCCTGAGCTGTCTCAAGTTCCTGGGGAGTGATGGGATGATCGTGCATGCGCTTGATCTGTTCGAGAGCCAGATGGACGCTTTTCAGGGTCTCGGGCGTGCGCGTAAACGTCTTGACAACCCATACCCCCGCCGCCTGATAAGAGAGGAGTTCGCTGGAAGCCCCATAGGTCAAACCCTGGTGGCTGCGCAGGGCCTTGAAGAGCCGGTTTTCCGAGGGTCCGCCCAGAATCTGGTCGGCCACGCTCAGCGCCAAATAATCGGAGCTCTTTCGCGGCACCCCGAGGTTGCCGATGCGGATTTCCGTCTGCACCGCGTCCGGTTTATCGATGGCGAGAACCCGATGTGACGGCCCTTCCGCTGACGCGGCAGGCATAGGGGGCGGCGCGCCGTTAGTCCAAGCGCCAAAGCTTTTTTCCGCACGCGCGAACGCTTCGGAGGTATCAATATCTCCAACAATAGCAAGAACTATATTAGATGGCTGATAGTAGGTCTTATAAAACGCGCCGAGGTCTTCCGGAGTTATTCGGCGCACTGATGCCACCGTTCCGTCTTCAGGGTGGCCATAGGCGGTCCCGAGAAAGGCGAGGTGTCTGAAGGCCGCATCAGCAACGTAGTCGGGATCGTCGCGAACCACCTCGAGGCCCGAAAGGGTCTGACGGCGCTTCCGCTCGACCTCCGCCGGCGCGAAACGGGAATGCATCACCATGTCGGAGAGAAGATCGAAGGCCAACTCCGCATGGTCGTTGAGGACACTCAGGCTTATATACGATTCATCCCAACCGGCGCCCGTATCAATCAAGCCTCCGATCGAGTCAATGGCCTCAGAGATTTGGCTGGCGCTGCGTGTCGAGGTTCCCTCCGTGAGCAAGGCGCTCACCAGTTGCGCCGTTCCCGGCAACGTTGCCGGGTCGGATTCTGCGCCCGACTTGACCACCAGGCGCAACGTCAGGAGAGGGAGAAAGTGCCGCTCGATCGCCACCACCTTCAGACCATTGGGAAGGACGCGCATCGCAGGCGAAGGGAGCACCAGAGGCTTGGGAGGCAAGGCCTCCGGCGGGAAGTCGCGAGCGAATGAGGGGACGGCTGTAAGCAGCGCCGCCAGACAGAGCCAGAACCACCTTGTAGTGCAGCAGCTTGCGGTCGCCGCGGTGTCATTCCGATCCGTAAGCCGACTGAGAGGAAACTCGCGCTGTTGGGCTGAGCGGCGCTCGGGTTTGTCCAAACTACGCTCGAATCTGTCACCATCGAGTTGCGGCTCCGCCGCCTGTCTTGCGGAAAGGCTGTGCCTTTCCGTAGGGCGTGCCTCGTGAATAGCCTTCTCCGCACAGGCCGGAAGGCTGAGCCTTCCGGCCTGTGCGGACAAGGCCGAGGGGTGCAGCTTTGGCCGGAAAGCCAGAGGCTTTCCGCAAGTCGGGGCGGCGGAGCCGCCTTTGTGATTTGCCATTCGAGCCCTCATTGGCCTCCCGCTCTCTGCCCACTTGCTTGCTTTTCGCCTTCCCCGCCCTTTGGGTAAACTTCCACTACCGTCATATTCTCTGCTGTAAAATACTTCTGCGCCACGCGCTGAATGTCCGCGGGCGTTACAGCCAGGAATCGTGAGAGTTCCGTATTGACCAGGTTGGCATCCTTCAGAATGACGGCCGCATAGCCCAGTTCCTCCCCCCGCGTTTGCACCGTCTGCCGGCTCAGAATGAAATCGCGAAGGGTTTCGTTCTTGGCTTTCTGTAGTTCAGCATCGCTGACCATTTGCGATTTCAGGCGGGTGAGCTCCGCTTCGACTTCCGCTTCGCCTTCGGCGGGCCCGTGGCCCTGGTTCAGGACGGCAAACACAAAGAAGAGATTGGGGTCTTCTGTGAAGTTGCCGGAGCTTTCCGCTTCCAAGGCAATCTGTTTGTCATAGACCAGGCGCCGATAGATGCGCGAGCTTTCTCCTTCCGAGAGGATGTAGGACGCCAGCCGCAACGGGTAAGCGTCCGGGGTCCCGTCGGCGGGCATGTGGTAGCCCTCGACGAAGGCGGGAAGCGCCACGTTCAGCTCGAGTTTCACCACCCGCCTGGCCGTTTGGGGTGGCTCCTGTTGGATATGGTTTGCCGGAAGGCGCGCGCCGCGTTCGAGCGGGCCGAAGTATTTTCGGATCATCGCTTCCGTCTCTTGCGGGTCCATGTCGCCTACGATAACGAGGGTGGCGTTGTTGGGCACGTAGTAGGTGTCATAGAAGTCGCGAACGTCCTCAAGCTTGGCATTGTCCAAGTCGTGCATGCTGCCAATCGTCATGTGCTGGTAAGGATGCACGGTGTAGGCATGTTGATATAGGGTCTCCACTACCGTCCCGTAAGGCGGGTTATCAAAGCGCAGGCGCCTTTCTTCTTCCACCACTTCCCTTTCGTTGTTGAAAACCGTTCCCGTAATGTCCAGGTTGCGCGTCCGGTCAGCTTCCAGCCACAGGACTACCGGAAGCTGCGCGCTGGGGGTGGTTTCCCAGAAGACGGTCGAGTCCTCGGTGGTGTAGGCATTGTCGATGCCGCCGGAACGAATGATGTAGTCGGAGAATTCCTCGCTCCCGATGTTTGTGGTGCCGTCAAACATCAGGTGCTCGAACAGGTGAGCAAAACCGGTCCTCCCCGGAACCTCGTTCTTCGAGCCTACGTGGTACCAGACCTGAACGTCTACCACCGGCGACTGGTGGTCCTCCACAAGGCAGGCCTCCAGACCGTTTGGAAGGGTCAGCGTTCTGACAGTCGTGTGAGGGAGAGTGACGGCTCCGCCCTCGCGACAAATCCCCGTGAGAAGGAAAAGCGTGACCGCCAAAACGACCGCGCGCGCCTTCGGGGCTTGATGGAAAATTCTCGACAACCTGCTCCAAACCTCAAGAGGCCTTCTGTGCAAGGTTTTCATTTTATCATTGAGCCGTACGATGTGATGATGCGAAATCGAGACCTTCCTTGCAGAGGCGAAGCTTGAGGGACTTATAGGGGGCTAGACAGCTCGACACATAATGCTCCGCCCTCCCGGTCGCTGTCCGTTGCGTCTCAGGGCAGCGCTCGAAGTGGGATTTTCGACGACCGCACCTGCACGTGTTCCAACTGGTTTCGATTCAGGAATAGCCTCATTGGTTTACGCCCAAACTCCGGGTCGATTCTAGGGCCCAGCGTCACGCTGGCAAACACCTCGGGTGGGACGGCGGACAGTTCGAGATACGGGATGACGATGCCGCGCGCAGGCCGAAAGTTCACGTCCTCTTGATCGAGGCTGACATGAAGGATGCGCCATTCCTTTTCCTCTGAAAAAGATGGGTCCTTCATAGGGAGCAGGTACTGAATTACGAGGAACTCGAATTCACCCAAGGTGTCGAGGTCGTTTCCTTTCAGACCGTAGCTTGGATCTTCGGCTATGGCAATTGCCTTGGACACGAAGCAACTGATGGGACGCTTCTGCCATTCTTTGTTGTAAACCATAGGCCCAGGATCACTTACGCGCAGCGCCTTCGCCGAGGAGTACTCTTCTAAGTAGGCTTCCAAGCCGATTCGATTGAACCCTATTTCAAAACCGGTGCCTGCTCCACCGTATGCCCTCCACTGGCATAGGCGGTCATGCTCCGAGCAGAAACAGAAGGCATAGGAACACGGTACGAGGCGCTCAACAAATGGCTCCCCTTTTCAGCCGCAGCCTTCAGGTTCAGAGTTGAATTCCGAGCTCCTGGTTGGGACGCCAGCGCCTCCTTGACGACGCCCAAGCCGTAACGCATCTCCGAGGTGTCGTTGAACGTGGAGACGTTCGAGAGCCAAAGTGTCTTGTTCTTCAGAAGGCCGTACAGTCCCTCCGCCGAGGTGTAATGAAATAGCTGGTCAGCGGAGGCGCACGAGGGTCGGCAATCTCGCCAAGCTTCCTTCAACTCGCGTTTTGCGTCCTCCAGGGAAGTTCCGATCTTAATCACTGAGTCATGCTGCTTCGAGCCATCTGCCATCGCGTTTCACTACACTGCGAAGGATTGAACTGGTGCAGCGTTTCAATGCTACTTCTCTGGCATGGGCCTTTGTCAAGCAGGTACGCTCAGCAAGGTAGCAAGCGCAGGCCCATGATTCTGGGTCTGCGGGAGGTCATTCGGAAATCGCTCACTGATTGGTTGATCGAAAAAAACCGCTAAGGACATTGACGAGTGACGAACGAACAACAAAAGCTGCGAAGTTGTAAGCTTGGGTCCGTGCCTGCTAGCTACTTCGTCAACGCGCCCTGAGGGCGCCACCCGCGACTTGCTCGAGCCGTTCGAGAGTATCGGGGTATTCGCGAACCAGGAGCACCAGTGCGGCAGCTTGAGGATTGGGTTTGGCGCGACCCTGCTCCCATTTCTCCAGCGTCCTCGGGTTGATGCGCAGTTTCCGTGCGAACACGGCTCGCGAGCAGCGCAATTTCCTGCGCGTGTCGCCAATGAGTTTTGCGTCAACCTTCGGAAGCGGCGCTGGTTCGACCTTGAAGTTGCGCAGGGTCAGCTTACCTTGGCGGTGGCTCTTCATCGCCGCCACGCCTTCCATCAATTCGCCAAAAACATCTCGCTTGCTCATGACCGTGTTCTCCTCGAGTTTCCTTTTCTTCGTTCCTTCCTGGCTTCCCGCGCGCCAAGCTCTGCTTCGATCGCAGCCTTCAAGGTCTTCTTCTCTTTCGGCGAAAGGTCCGAGGCTTCGTCCTTGTCGAATAACGTCATCAACCAGATCTCGTTGTCCCGCGCGAAATACTAATAGACAATCCGCAGGCCGGCTCGGCGGCCTTTGCCACGTCTGGGGTCAGCCCAACGCACTTTTCGGAAGCCGCCCGTGCCCGGCATCAAATCTCCCGCCTGGGGATTGCTGGCAAGCTCGTTCTGCAGTGCCCGGTATCCCTCGTCGGACAGATAATCCGAAAGATGGCGAGTAAATGCCGGACTTTCGATGAATTCCATTCCCAATCATTATACGCCGTCGGCGTACAGATCTCACTCGGTATATTTCTGTGCGATCGGATAGCGCCGCCCCATGCCGAAGGCCTTGGCGGTGACTTTGAGTGTGGGAGGGGCCTGCTGGCGCTTGTATTCGGCCGCGTCAACCCTGCGGACGACGTTTTCTACTAAGGCGAGGTCGAAATGATGCTTTTGAGCGATCTCCTGGGAAGACAAGGCCTCTTCGATGTAGTCCTTCAGAATGGCGTCCAGGACTTCATAAGGCGGGAGGGTGTCCTGGTCGGTCTGGTTGGGACGCAATTCCGCCGAAGGGGGCTTTTCGAGGCAGGCCTGGGGGATGCGTTCGCCGGCGCGATTCACGTAACGCGCCAGGTCGTAAACCATGATCTTGGGAACGTCGGCGATGGCGGCCAGGCCACCAGCCATGTCGCCGTAAAGGGTGCAGTAGCCGGCGGCTAGTTCGGATTTGTTGCCGGTGCTGAGGACAAGAGAGCCGAATTTATTGGACAAGGCCATGAGAATATTGCCGCGAATTCGAGCCTGGATATTCTCTTCTGTCACATCGCGGGGTTGACCTTCAAAGGCGGGGTCGAGGGCGGTGAGATAACTTTCGAAGATGGGGGTGATGGGAATAATCCGGAAGTCGATGTGCAGATTGCGCGCCAGCGCCTCCGCGTCCCGGATACTTCCCGGAGAAGAATAAGGACCCGGCATGCCCACCCCGGTGACGTTCTCCGGGCCCAGTGCGTCCGTCGCTAGCGTGGCGACGAGTGAAGAGTCAATGCCGCCGCTCAGGCCCACGATTACTTTTCGGAACCCGCACTTCACCACGTAGTCATGCACGCCCAGCCTAAGGGCCTGATAAACTGCCTCGGTTTCGGAGGCAGGTGCGGGGTGGATTTCGAGGTGGCCGTTCGAGGCGTCGAAAATCACCAGGTCTTCCTCGAACGATCGGGCGCGCGCGCAGAGTTCTCCCTTCGCGTTGAAAGCCATGCTCGAGCCGTCGAAGACCAGTTGGTCGTTTCCTCCCACCTGATTCACGTAGACCACCGGAATGTGGCGAGTAACCGCGATGGCCTTGAGCATGTCGTAGCGCAATTGGGTCTTCTCCGTGCTGTAGGGAGAGGCAGCGATATTGAGCAACAGGTTGGCGCCGGCGTGAACGCTCTCCTCGACGGGGTCGCGGGCGTAAAGTTGCTTCTTCCAGAAGTGCTTGTCGTTCCACACATCCTCACAAATGGTGATTCCGAGCTTGCACCCATTGAGCTCTTGCAGGTGAATGGACTGACCGGGCTCGAAATAACGCGACTCGTCGAAAACGTCGTAGAAGGGAAGCAGGATCTTCGTATAATCCAGCGCTACCTTGCCGTCCTTAATAAGGGCCGCCGCGTCCGCCACGGCTTTGCCTTGCACCGCGTGGGAGCGACGCACGTAGCCCACAAGCGCCGCGATGGGCGGGAGCAACCCTGCCAATCGCTCCAACTCAGCCTCAGACTTGCGGATGAAGGCCGGCCTCTCAACCAGGTCGCGAGGCGGATATCCGCAAACCGCCAGCTCGGGAAAGACTACCAAGTCTGCCCCGCGTTCCAGCGCCCGCTGGGCATACTCCACGATGCGGCCGACGTTGCCGACAAAATCTCCCACGGTGGGATTGATTTGCGCGAGGGCGATCTTCATGGGTTACTAGTCTACTTCATGGCAGCCGGGGGCGGCAAGGCGGCTGAAACGATTGGTGACTTGTGATTGGTGATTGAAGCTGCAAGCTGGAGAGCCAAAGCTGAGACATACACGCACTCTGTGTCCCAGCGAGAGCGATTTTCGAGTTTCAATTTCCGGTAGTTCTAGGCGCTGAAAGAGCTGCCGCAGCCGCAGGTGGTTTTCACATTCGGGTTGTCGAACTTGAACCCCGCGCCCTCCAAGGTCTCGACGTAATCGATCTTGGTGCCGGCGATGTACATCAAGGATGCCTGGTCAACAAACACCTTCAGGCCGTCGAATTCGTAAACCTTATCCACCCCGTTGGTTTGGTTCTCGAAATTCATCTGGTACGAAAATCCAGAACATCCCCCGCCCACTACCGCGACGCGTAGACCCGCGGGGGCAGGGTTCTGTTGGGCCATGATTTCCTTCACTTTGGAGACGGCCTTAGGGGTAAGCTCAATCTTCATCGAAAACTCCTTCTGCGAATCAATTCCAATCCAGCGCCTCTATCATCTGATGACTCAACATATCAGAGAGATGCAAGGAAATCAACCGGCCAAAAGGGTAAAGGCTGAAGGCTAAAGGTTAAAGGCTAAAGGGTTAAGGACCCGACCCATCTGCTAGAGTAAAGGCTAAAGGTTAAGGGACTGCATTAAGGAGCCACCTCATTCCCCCTCCGCAGCCTTTAACCTTTACCCTTCAACCTTCACCCTTTAAGCCCCCTTTACCCTTTGACTTCTGGTCTCAACCCTTTAACATAGGTGATGTGATTGGCGGAGGAATCGCGAATTGCTGACGGACCCTGTGGCGGGAGGCATGCTACGCTGAAGAAATATCTACTGGCAATGACATCGGTAGCAGCGATAAGCATTCTGATTCAGAGTGCGTGTAGCGGCCCTGGCCACGGAACCTTGCCCATTGTCCCTACCCAGGGAACGCTAGCGCTTTTCGGTGGCGATGCTCCCCAGTGCGGGGTGCTTTCCTTAACTGTCACTTTGACCGGCCTGACGTTGACACCGCAATCGGGTGCGAGCCCCGGACCGAATGGTCCAGGGCGGAGCGAGGAATCTCGCTCTGAGTATTGTCAATGCAGTGCGAGATTCCTCATCGGCCCGATCAGATCGGGACTCCTCGGAATGACACGCAAAACCGAGTTACCGCACAGACTCCTTGGGGCAGAGGGCTACGGGTTTCCTCCTAGAGCATTTTTGGCATCTTATGAAAGAGCGTGAGAGAATATTGACGAGGACTCATGGGTTCATACATGTCATATCCTGATCCCGCAAGGCGGAGGATGCTGAGTCGCGCCACGTGGACAGTCTGGATAGTTCTGACGTTTTCCGGGCTGCTTTGCGCACAGGAAGCTGAGCGTTCCGGCTTGGCGTGTTTTCCAACCGACACCCAGCAGATTGCCTACTCGAATTTGGCGGAGTTGCGTTCCTCAAGCGATTATCCGCAAATCCGTCAACATCTGCTTCACCAGCAGCTCAGCGGATTTCAGGTATTCCTCCACGCAGTGGGTATTGACATGGACAAGGACGTTGATGAGATCTTGCTGGGATGGCGCGGTGAGTCACCAAGCGGCCCGGGAAGCTTCGGCGTGGCGGCGGGACGTTTTCAACCCGAAAAAGTAAGAGAATTCTTCACGAAAACCCAATTGCCGGCCCAGTCCTACGCGGGCTTTGACCTCTTCGCCTTTGGCTCGGGCGCCGACTCGGAGGATACCTTTTTCACCTTCTTCGATTCTTCCCTGGCGGCCTTCGGTCGGTTGCACGACCTGAAGACTCTCCTCGACGTCCAGCAGGGCTTGGCACCAGCCTTGGAAGCAAACCAAACCCTCCAAAGTTACGTCGCTGAACTCGAAGGGACAGCTCCCCAGTGGGGAGTCCTTACCGGGCAAGCAGCGGCAAATGTGGCCACGCCGTGGCTCGCCGGAGGTAAGAAAACCACCGCTGATCTGACGGCATTTTTGCAGCCCGTGCAGGCTGCCCTTTATCGCATAGATTGGGATGGCGGTTTCAGCGCGCACATCAGCGTCATCTGCAAGACGCCCGAAAGCGCCGCAGGACTGCTCCAACTCTTGAACATTCTCAAGTCGGCGCCTGTGTTTTCGGCTGCGGGGGGTGGCGTGGGATCTGGTCCCGTGCTGCAAGATCTGGATGCCCGCCAGGACGGGTCGCGCCTCGAACTGAGCGCTTCAGGGCCCGCCAACGCGCTTGATCATATCCTCAACCTCAATTGAGCCAGGGAGGGATTGATTCATTGAGCCATTGACTCATTGAGCCATTGATTCATTGAGTCATTGCCCATGCGTGGGGGGAGGGCCCCTAATGAATCAATGATTCAATGACCCAATGAATCAATTAGTTCAAGAGGGTGTGAAGGGCTTTAGCTCTCTCTCAAAGTCTGCTTTGGTGACTGCCTCGCCGTCGTTCAGGCGACTCAGAAGCTTTTCAATGGTTTCTTTTGCCTGATCTTTTCGATAGGCCCGGATGAACCCGTCAAAGAAATGCTCTCCCGCCATGGCGCGGTTGATTTCCGCTTCCTTGTTGCGGTCCTGCAACTCAGTGAAATAGACGACGCGGTATTTCCCGGAGTAGCTAGCCTCCTTGTAGACCTCGAACATGATCTTGTCGAACTCAAATGGCATAGGATTCCTCGGGGCTAGGGACTGGGGGCTAAGTGAAAACACCGAGCCGCTGAATTGGTCCGCAATGCCCTCTATCTTTGATAGCAAAGATACGGGCTCCGGTCAATGCGAGGAGTGATTCATTCACGCAGGGCCGAAATCTGAGACGCTGCCCTCTCCCCGGGGAGAGGGCTGCAATCTCACGAGGGATTTTGATTCCGGCGTGACGGTACCTCGGCGCTTCTCTCTAGCCCCGAGTCCCCAGTCCCTAGCCTCCAGCCCCTAGCCCCTTCGAATTGCATTGATGCCCACGGGCATTTCCACCTGGTAAGGCTCTGGAGGCGGGGCCACCACGGGCATGCCGTCGAGTTCGGCGCGGAGCCTTGCTTCGAACTCTTTCAGCTTGGCATCGATTTCGGCCTGCTTTTGCTTGCGGCGGAGGATATCTTCGCGATAGCGCTTTAGGAAGTAGCTGATGGTCTCGACGCGAATCTTGATCGAGCCGGTGGGTTTGTTTTCGTCGATATCCTTGAACGAGAAGTAAGGCGTGCCGGATTTGGTTACGGTTTCCTCGACCGCGGTATAGATGGGCGCGTCGTGGCCGCACTTGAAGCTGGAGAGTTCGAGGGCCACGAGGTTGGGATGGCGCGCGGTGTACTTGGCGGCCCAAATCTTTTGTGAGGTGTTTTCACTGTAGCTATTCTTCCACGCGTCGCGGATGTCCGTGGGATGCTTGATGAGACCTGCCTTCATGTCTTCTTCGAAAAGGGGCAAGATGATGTCCTCGTCGATGGGGAGAGATTGCAGGTTCAGGACGGGGTAGCCGATTTTCTGGAACTCCTCCAGGATTTCGTGGTTGATGCCAGGATCGTTGTGGTAGGGGCGGCCCAGCAGCACGATGCCGATGCGTTCCTCAGCTTCCAATCGTTTGAGGACTTCCCTGCCCTGGCCACGCAGGACCTGGTTCTGGAATTGCTCCTGTAAGAGATCACATACACCCCGTTGTAGGGGCGGCCCTCGTGGCCGCCCTGGGGCAACCATCCGCCAGGCGGCGGATTGCCCCTACGACGCGCCGCCGCAAGGCGATTTTGTCACACCTTCAAGACCATGTGTGCGCCACCCACGGGTGAGGGCCGTCCGCTCCACATCGTTTGCACAACCGGTCAGCCACTGCTAATCTCGATCACGGCCCACGAACCCCGGTCGCCGAAGTGGTTAACGCCTCGGGAGAGGAGAAGCCAGCCATGAAATGCACCATTGCGGGATGCCCCGGCGCCTACGAGCCCCGGACGGTCGTCCACACCGTCAAACGCCGGGGTGAGGTGGTGGTGATCGACCACGTTCCCGCAGAGGTCTGCAACGTTTGCGGCGATGTCCTGCTCACACCTGAAACCGTGCGCCGCATCGAAGCCTTGCTCAAGGCCACCCCCGCACCCAGCCGCAACGTGCCTCTCTATGAGTTCGCCTGAAGGTGAGCCCCGAAGAGCGGTCGAAGAGTTGAAAGTTGAAGGTTGAGAGCTGCCAACCGAAAACTGTTCTTCGGACTCCAGACTCGCTTTTACCGTCCCCAGCCCCGAGGCCCCAATCCCCCCCTTCCCCACTTGGTTTGTTAGTCAATCGGGCGTACAAAGGATCAGCAGCTAACGCCCCGGCAAGAGACGCGGCCAGGCGACTGACCTCGCAGCGGTCGGGTAACACCTCTCGAAGGCAACGCATGCGCCACCCGCGGCCATCTCAAGAATGTCTCGCGATTTGGCATCGTCTAACATTCTCAGACGCACAAAATATCTGGCAAAAATGGGTATTGACAAAGACTTGTGACTAAATTAGAATCTCGTAAGATTCTGGAAAGCACAGTCACAGGTTTGTCCAGGAGGTCGATATGGCAAAGAAGAAGGGCGGCCAGGCAGCGACGCGGGAAAAGGTAAGGGCTTACATCAGCCAAACTGACATTCCCAGCTTTTCCCTTGAGAAGGCGATCAAGATTCCGGATGCCATAGGTAACAACTACGGCTATCGACCGTCGACGCCGTTGCAGGTGGCAACGGCCCTCGAAGTTCAGCTCACATCGAGCTATTTCAAGATGCTCACGGGCGCCTCCATCGCGTACGGGCTGACGAACGGCGGGTATAACGCGGCAACCATCTCCATCACGCAGCTTGGGATGCGGATCGTGAGGCCCACCGCTGAAGGCGACGATCTCGCTGCAAAGCGGGAGGCGTTCCTCAGGCCACGGGTGATCCGCGAGTTCCTCCAGAAGTACAACAATGCGCCGATCCCAAAGGGCATCATTTCCGAGAACGTCCTGCAGGAGTTGGGAGTGCCAAAGAACCGTACAGCCGAGGTTCTGGGGCTGATCCTTGAGGGAGCAGAGATGGTTGGGTTTCTGCAAGACATCAAGGACCGCAAGTATGTGGGTCTCGGCAACACCAAGCTCCCGACGGAAGCGACCGACAAAGAGACAAAGGAGGACGTCGACGGAGGGGCTGCGGAGGCAGCTCAGCCTGCTGCGGTTTCTGCATCTCCGCTGTCGGCGCAGCCTGCCGCTACTCTGGCTCCGCCAATGGACGCTCGCGTCCGAAGGGTGTTCATCACGCATGGCAAAAGCAAGGTTCTTATCGAGCCCATCAAAAAGCTGCTTGCCTACGGCGAGCTGGAGGCAGTGGTGGCAGTCCAAATCCAGACCGTGTCGCAGCCAGTACCGGGAAAGGTCATGAGTGATATGCGTTCTTGTGGCGCTGCCATCATCCTCGTGGAGGACGAGCGCCATCTGGTAGACAAGGAAGGCAACGAGCACATCGTGCTTAACGACAACGTGCTCATTGAGGTCGGCGCTGCGATGGCCCTGTTCGGCCAGCGCTTCATCCTGGTAGTGAAGGAAGGGGTCAAGCTCCCCTCGAACATTCAAGGGCTGCTGGAACTCCGTTACAAGGGGGACATGCTTGACATGGAGGAGACCGTTAAGCTGCTAGAGGCAATCAATGATATGAAGAAACGGCCGTTGCCGCAGAAGTAGCCACGGCGGCAGGCTCTTCTGGTCGTGGGCTCTTTGGGTGAAGTATTGGCGGGCCTCGCTCATCCGCGACAAATTTGAAAGTCAATATGCGCCGCCTATTCCACTGCCTGCTAATTGTTGTTTCGAATCTGTATGGCTTCCTCAACCCATTCAGAGAGGTTGCCCTTAATATAAGCGTATACCTTGGTGCTTTCCGTATAGGGAGGGTCGTAAAGCTGGACGACGGAAGACAGCTTCTTTTCGCCTATGCTGAGATAATCGAACGGGTTTCCTCCCCTTACGGACTGATTCTGGTCTTTGTCCTTTAGATTGTGAATGCGAATCCCGACAACTCCTTTCTTCGAATTCCAGGATTCCTTGATTTCATGCGTAATCCACTTTCTACCCGCAGTGTTTGTTCCCACGAGAACCACTGCAAATGACCGACCCTCGATCTGGTCGGCTATCCACTTCTCTATCGCCTTATCCCCGCCCCTGGTCACAGTTTCCCAGTCGTTGTCGCTTACGGGGACATTGCCCTCGACAACCCCGGCATTCCTGACCTGCGAAGCGCGCCAGTTGTCGCGGGTGGCGCAGACATCGGTTTGTGATGTCTGCGACATGCCGATGCCGCTTGACGCCGAGCTACAATGTTTGCATGCCTCGGCTGCGGCATTTTTGCGATCTCAATCATCTTCATCACGTGATCACCAGCATCCCGCGGGGCGGGATCGCGCCCGCCTTTATACTCTTGCTCTTGTGAATCCGGCGTTTTTGCTCTTGACACGAGGCTAGGGATGTGATAGGTATTAGACGGTAGGTGGTAGGTCGTGGGTGGGGAAGAGCAGGGGTCAGGATCCGGGATTCAGGCGCAGATGACTTTCAAAATTGAACGAACGACGCGGGAATGTCTATGAAAACAAAGGGCCGGACTTTAGCAGGCCGCCGCAAAGCGGGAATGTCGTAGAAAACACAGGTAGTTACGCGTTGATAGCGCGAATGTTGTTGAAAATAAAGGCGGTTAGTAAGTGCGTGAGGAACAGGTCCCGGGTGTCAGGTGTCAGGATTCGGGATTCAGGAAGTGAAAGAGCAGGTCCCATGTGTCAGGAGTCAGCAGCCGGAAGTCGGAATGAAGAGCATCTGCCCTCCACCAACTGCCTACTGCTTACTGCCGACTGCCTACTGCATTTCAGGGACGTCGGAAATGAAGAACAGGGGCTAGGGACTGGGGGCTAGGCGCTGGAGACTGGGGGCTGGGGACTGGGGGCTTGGGCAAACGCGCAGGAAGGATGTGAGACCGCGGTCAGTCGCCCGTGACGCAAGTGGCGAGTTTCCGCAGTTTTTCATGGCGGCGGCGGAGAAGTTCGTCGGGGGAGAGCGTCACGAGATCTTGGAGGCTTGACCTAAGCACGGGACGCAGAATATCGGCGGTGAGTTGGTGGCTATTGTGCGCGCCGCCCGGAGGCTCCGGCACCACTCGGTCCACGATTCCCAGTCGGAGCATATCTTCTGCGGTCAGTCTGAGGACCCGCGCGGCTTCTTGCTTATGATCCCAGTCCCGCCAGAGGATGGAGGAGCAACTTTCCGGAGCAATCACCGAATAAACGGCGTTTTCGAGCATCAGGACTTCGTCGCCCACTGCTATGGCGAGCGCCCCTCCGCTGCCGCCCTCACCGTGAATGACCACAAGGATGGGAACGCGCAACTTTGGTATTTCTTTCAGATTATAGGCAATGGCCTCGGCCTGACCGCGCTCTTCGGCCCCGATTCCTGGGTAGGCCCCGGGAGTGTCCACGAAGGTTATGATGGGCAAGCCGAACTTGGCCGCCGTTCGCATCAGGCGCAGCGCCTTGCGGTAGCCTTCCGGGTTGGTCATGCCGAAGTTGCGGAGGAGTTTCTGCTTGGTGTCGCGGCCTTTCTGATGCCCCATGACCATTACGGGCTTTTCCTCGAATTTCGCCAGCCCGCCAATCAACGCCTGATCATCACCAAACCGCCGGTCACCATGCAGTTCAGCAAATTCAGTAAACAATATCTGGATGTAGTCCAGAGTGTAAGGCCGTTGGGGGTGGCGAGCCAGCAACACTCGATCCCAGGGATCTTTTGGGGCGCCGCCCCCCCTTGTGCGCAGGGCCGCCAACTGCTGGCGAAGGCGTTCGATTTCTTCGCGCGCGACTTCTGAGTCGGAGGCTTGCTCCAGTTCGGCAATCTGCTTCTCGATTTCGCGAACAACGGCGAGTTGGGTGTCGGAATTCGTCATAAGTTACTCGCGCAAGGCTTAAGGGTAAAGGTTAAAGGCTAAAGGGTAAAGGGTTAAATTCGCAGGACCCTCCCCCGGTGCTCACACGCTGGCATAATGCCTATACCACTTAACCTTTAGCCTTTAGCCTTTAGCCTTGTTCTGCCTCACGCCTGCTTCTCAAGCTCGACCACTGAGACGCCGGTGAGGGCGCGCAAGCGGCTGATGACTTCCTCATCCGCCTGCACCGCGCGGGGGCGGCTGACGCGAAGCGAAGCTATAAACTCCCCTGGGCGCGTAAGTTCCAAGATCACCGGATTGCCGCCCGGATGGGCAACCAGCAAATCCGCAAGTTCGGCGGCAAGGTCTTCACCGGCCAGGGCGAGGTCCACTTGGATTCGTAGCCGAGACTTTGGGCCGTTCACTGCCGCTTCGAGCGGCCGCGCTTCACTCACCACCACCTTGGTGCGCTGGTTCTCTTCGTGGCGCACGCGCCCTTTGATGAGGAGGGCCGCTTCGCGCTTCAGAACCCCTTGAAACTGCTGGTAGGCTTGCGGGAATACCAGTAGTTCCACCGACCCCCGGTTGTCCTCCAACATGCCGCTGCCCCAGAGGTCGCCCTTCTTGCTGGGCCGAACGCGCAAACCGGTGAGGATTCCCGCCAAAGTCACTGGCGACTCGTGAGCCAGCCCCTCCAAAGAAGAGGTGTCATGACGCGTTATTGAGGCCAGCCGTGCCATATATTTCTCGAGAGGGTGGCCGGTGACGTAGAACCCCAGAACTTCCTTCTCGCCCGCCAACCGCTCCGTCTCCGTCCAATCCGGCACGTCGGGCAAATCCAAAGGTGGAGGTGCGGCCAGGCTGCCGTCGCCCATGAACAAACCATGCTGGCCGCTCGAAGTCTCGCGCTGGCGTTTCTGGCCAAGATCCATGGTGCGGTCCAGTACGGCCATGTGCTGCGAGCGGCGGGCGCCCAGGGAATCGAACGCACCGGCCTTGATAAGGCTCTCGATAACACGCTTATTCAAAAGGCGCAAGTCCACATTCTCGCAGAATTGCACCAAGGTATCAAACCGCCCGAGATTGCGTCTCGCGGCCAGCACTGATTCGATGGCCGCAGCGCCAACATTCTTGATTGCGGTCAACCCAAAGCGGATGCTGTTCCCCGCCGGGGTAAAAGTGAGATCACTCGAATTGACGTCCGGCGGGAGAATGGGAATGTTCATGTCGCGGCATTCGATCAGGTATTTCGTCAACTTGTCCTGGTTCCCGATTTCCGAAGTAAGGAGCGCGGACATGAACTCCACCGGGTAATGAGTCTTCAGATAGGCGGTCTGATAGGCCACCAGCGCATATGCGGCTGAGTGCGATTTATTGAAGCCGTAACCCGCAAATTGTTCCACCAGTTCCCAGAGTCTTTCGGCCTTCGCGGCTGCGACGTTATTCTTCTTTGCGCCCGCCAGGAACTTCTCCCGGTTCGCCACCATTTCCTCGTGCTTCTTCTTCCCCATGGCGCGGCGCACCACATCGGCTTCGCCTAGAGTAAACCCGGCGACTCGGTTAAAGATCTGGATGACCTGTTCCTGATAGACAATCACACCGTAAGTTTCTTCGAGGATCTCCTTGAGTTGGGGGAGGTCATAAGTCACGCGCTTCTTGCCGCTCTTGCGCGCAATGTACTCCTCGATCATGCCACCCTGGAGCGGGCCGGGGCGATAAAGCGCGTTCAAGGCGGTGAGGTCCGCCAGCCGGCTGGGTTTAACGCGTTGCAGAATCTCAGTCATTCCCCGGCTTTCAAATTGAAAGATTCCTGCTGTAAGCCCTTTGCCCAGCGCGGCATAACTCGGCTCATCGTTGAGCGGCAGATTCTCCAGATCCAACTTTTCTCCTCGCGTCACTTCGATCAGCTTCACGCTGTCATCGATGACGGTGAGCGTGGTCAAACCCAGAAAGTCCATTTTCAGCAGGCCGATCTTTTCCAGGTCGTCCATGGCATACTGCGTGGTGATTTCATCTTTATTGCTTTTGTAAAGCGGCACGATCTCTTGCAGGGGCTGGGGAGAAATCACGACGCCTGCGGCGTGGGTGGAGGCGTGGCGGACTAAACCCTCGAGGTGGCCCGCCACCTGGAGCAAGTCCGCCACCCGTGGATCAGTATCCTTCAGTTGGCGGAGCTCGGGGGTCTGCTTGAGTGCCTCCTGGAGGGTAATATTCAGCGTATTGGGAACCAGCTTGGCGATCTTGTCGACTTCGGCAAAAGGGATGTCCAGTGCCCGGCCGGCGTCGCGAATCACCGCCTTTGCCCCCATGGTTCCGAAGGTGATGATTTGGCTGACATTCTCGCGCCCGTATTTATCCGTAACATAGTTGATGACCTCACCGCGGCGGCGCATGCAGAAGTCGATGTCGATATCCGGGAAGGAGATCCGTTCGGGATTGAGAAAGCGCTCGAAGAGCAGGCCGTGCTGGAGCGGATCGATGTCCGTAATATGCAATGCATAAGCTGCCAAGCTCCCCGCCGCCGAACCGCGCCCCGGACCCACGGGAATGCATTTTTCGCGCGCATACCGGATGAAGTCCCAGACGATCAGAAAGTAGCCGGCAAAGCGCATTTGTTTTACCAGTTCGATCTCACGCTCCAGGCGCTCTTCATAGGCTTCGATGGGATAGCGCAGCTTCCCTGCTGCCGCCCACTGCTCCAGCTTTTGGCGCCTATGGGCGAAACCTTCCCGGGTGACTTTCTCAAAAAAGCTGTCGAGCGTCTCGCCCTCGGGGACCTCGAAATGCGGAAAGACGTGCTCTTTCTGTTCCAGGTGTACGTTACAGCGCCCGGCAATTTCCAGCGTGCGAGTAAGCGCTTCCGGGGCCTCTCCGAAGACCGCCTGCATCTCCGCAGGCGACTTGAAATAGAACTGGTCTGTGGGGAACTTCATGCGGCTGGCATCGCTGAGGGTTTTCCCCGTCTGGATGCAGACGAGCACGTCTTGGGCGCGCGCATCCGCCTGGCTGAGGTAGTGGCAATCGTTGGTAGCCACCAGCGGGATACCGGTCTCACGGGACAAGCGAACCATTTGCGGGTTAATGCGCTTTTCTTCCGCAAGCCCCTGGTCCTGGATTTCGAGATAGAAATTGCCCTTGCCGAAGATGTCGCGAAGATCATAGGCGGCTTGGCGCGCCGCTTCGGCCCTGTCGGCGCCAAGAGCCACGGCGACTTCCCCGCGCAAACAACCCGACAAACCGATCAATCCGTCGGCGTGGCGCGCCAGCAGGGCTTTATCGATTCGGGGCTTGTAGTAGTAGCCTTCCAGAAAGGCGGAAGAGGCCAGCTTGAGAAGATTTCGGTAGCCTCTTTCATTTTCGCACAGGAGAACCAGGTGGAAGGGCCGGTCAGCCTCCGGCAAGCGGTCAAAGCGACTCGTGGTGGCCACATAGACTTCGCAGCCCAGAATCGGCTTTACGTTCCGCTTCTGCGCCGCGTGATAGAACTTTATGGCGCCGAAAAGGTTTCCGTGGTCCGTGATGGCGACGGCCGGCATCTTGAGCTCGGCCGCGCGATCCATCAAGCGGTCGATTTCGCAAGCGCCGTCGAGCAGGCTGTAATCGGTGTGGAGATGAAGATGAACAAAGTTTTCGGATGGCATCCCGCCACCATTCTAACAGAAACAGCCTCAACCCAGGAACGCATTGTTATGATGGTCGAGCGGAAGTGGGTGGGAAAGCGGCAGAGCCGCAGCGCCTGACGAGCTCAAACTCACTCGGCATTTTGGGCTTGCGCAAGCGGGGCCTGGCTCTCGGGGGGAATTCGAGATCTTGGGGCACCAAAGTCACGGTACTACCGTAACAGTGCGGATTCCGAGCTCGTGATTTACAGTAGTAGCCGTTGAACCGCGATAAGAATTCTGATTGCAGACGACCGTGCCATTATGCGCCCGGGGCTGACTTGCCTAAGCAAGGGACATCCCAGCACTTTTTCAGGCCGGAGGAAGCCATGGCAGCATCAACGTCCTTGAATCCGCAACCTATCGCTTCAATGCCCACACCCGGAAGTATTGTCAATCAATATCGAATTGAGCAAAGGGTGGGACAAGGAGCCACAGGGGTGGTGTTTCGCGCCTGGGATCTGCGCTTGCGGCGGCCGGTGGCGCTCAGGTTCTTGGGGCCTGAGGTGCAAGCCGGCCAAGTGGCCTGGGGGTGGAGGCTACACGAAGCCCGGGATGTTTCACGTCTGAATCATCCTGCCTTGTGCGCGATTTATGAAGTGGCGGAAGACCAAGGACAGGTCTACATCGCCATGGAGTATGTTACAGGCCGATCCTTGAAGCAGCTTCTGGGGCGCCGGGGCCTAGCGAAAGAGACGGTCTTGCTTTACGGCGCGCAGCTCATTGCGGCCCTGGCGCACGCTCACGAGCGAGGAGTAATACACGGCGATATAAGGAGCTGCAACGTGATGGTCAAGGCGGGAGGGGCCATCAAGTTGCTTGAACCAGGACTGTCCTTCAACATGCTTGGGCAAGCCCAGGTGGAGAAACATGCATCATCGCAACAATTGCAGGAGGCCGGAAGGGCCGGCGGGGCGTTGTGGTATTCGGCCCCGGAGCTTCTGCGAGGCGAACCCGCCAGCATTCAAACTGACATCTGGGCACTCGGAGTATTGCTCTTCGAAATGGTCACCGGCAGATTACCTTTCACCGGTCGAACGTGCTCGGAGGTAGGTCTGGCGATCCTCAAGCGGCCAACTCCGCCTCTGCCGTGGCACACGGGCTCCCGCCTCGTCGCCATCATTCAGCGCTGCCTGCAAAAGGACTGCGCCCAACGCTATATCGCGGTGCAGGAAATTCGCGACGACATCCAGAGAATTCTTTTTACCTCCTCCGAGGGTCGATCGATATTCTTCCACGCCGCGGCTTAGCGGGGATTTCTCATCAAGGCGAGGCGGTTGGCCGGGGGCGCCGGAAGGGCGGGGCTTTAGCCCCTCCGCAATCGGGCGCGTCCCTCCTCCTTTTCCCTCGCCTCCCGCGCAACTTGCGGCTGCAGGCCGCGCGGGAGGCAAGGGAGGGGAACAATCAGTGGGCCTTGTAACGGCGGGGCTAAAGCCCCGCCCTTCCCCTTCGTGGTGAGAAACCCAGGTTGGTAACGCAGCCATGGATGCGGAGAGTGATTTGCCGGCCGAGAGAGCGGCGGAGCCGCAGGTCATGGTCTGTGGGAATCCGCGTACGCCACTTCTTTGGATTTGCGGAGACGACGCTGGCGCGGTGCAGGTGCAGCCGGCAGTTCCTTGATGCCGGCCCTTTCGCGCAAAGCTTTGGTCAATTGCTGGGGGGTCTTGATCTTGCCATCCAGCTGGTCTATGAACACGCTCTCGATGATCTGATCGAACTTGGCTCCGGGTTTGAATCCCAGGGCTTGTAATTCCGCTCGCGGCAGCTTGGCCCGAAGTGGCAAATACTTCGTCAGATAGTTCTTAATACGGGCATGAACCTTGGCCTGCGGGCAATAAACCAGCATGAAGAGTAGGAGGTTGCGAGGCTCCTTGGAGAGCAGGGTGTAGACCTGATGAGGCAGCGCGGCTTTCGAGCTGACGAGTACCCGGGCGAGCTGCTTGGCGTCGTGCTCCATGCTCAGGACTTCCTTGATGACTTTGCCCACTCTCAACACTTTCTTTGCCATCCTTAGCTTTTCACTGCTGCTTAGCCTTTCCACCAAGCAAAGAAAATTGACGAAATAAGGATCGGCCCCCGGAACAATCTGGGCGGCGGAGCGAACCTTGGGAAAGCGGTCGTAAGTTATCCGTGCCGACGCCAGTTTCTTGTCCAGTCCACCCAGGAGTTTCCGTTCGGCAAGCACTCTCAGAATACGCGCCGGGTCTCCTTCCTGGAGGATCGCGCGAAGCTCACGGCCCTGCTGGTCCGGGCCCAGTCGCTCCCAAGCGTGATTCTGGAGAGCCGCCTCAAAGTAGTTCTTGGTTCGCTCCTCGAGCGTGAAATCGAGGCGCAGTCCAAGCCGCAGAGCGCGGTAAATCCTCACCGGATCCTCAGAAAAGCTGCGGGGGTGCAGAACCCTGATTTCCCGCCGTTCAATGTCCGCAGCGCCGTTTGTCGGGTCAAGTAGTAAGCCACGGGAGTTGGGATGAAGCGAAATAGCCATGGCATTCATGGAAAAATCACGCCGCTTCAGATCTTCAAAAATGGTGGCGGGCCGCACCTCCGGACGCTGGCCCGGTTTCAAATAAATATCCTGCCGGCACTGGCCAAGTTCCACTCGCACTCCGTTACTGAACCATAGTTCCGATGTGATAGTGTGGGGGTCAAACTCCTGATACTCGAGCGTCCGAGGCTTCCCGCCGCCCATACCAGGGCGGGAGGTGAGCCCCGCTGTGGTGGATAGGTCTTTTGATTCCAGGCGGCGCAGAATCTTCAGGGGATCGCCCTCAAGAGCGAAATCCAGGTCACGCACTACCTGCTGCCCATACGTCAGATCTCGAACCGCGCCTCCCACGAGGTACAGATTGAATCCCTGCTCGTAGGCCGAGCGGCTGATCAGACTTAACACGCTGTGCTGCTCATGCGAGAGCTTGCTTTCCATTAGGAAGTTATAGTCGCTCATGGGGATTGGGCGTCCGTTTCATTGAAGACCCAAGGGCCTGAAGCTCAGGCTCGAGGATGGTGAGTTTGATAAACCTGCTTTAACCTTTGCTTCAAAATATGCGTATAAATCTGCGTTGTCGAAATATCACTGTGCCCCAGCATGAGTTGAATCGAGCGCAGGTCAGCTCCACGTTCCAGCAGATGCGTAGCGAAAGAGTGCCGGATCAAGTGCGGAGTCAAGGGGATTGAAAAACCCGCCCGCCGGCCATACCTGGCCAGAATCTTCCAAAACCCCACTCGAGTCAGGGGCTGACCCCGGAGGTTGAGAAAGAGGAAGGGCTCCTGACCGCTCTTGCACATTGCCGAGCGGCCCCCCTGCCTATAAGCTTCCACCGCGCGCAGAGCGGACTTGCCCACAGGGATAAGCCTCTCCTTGTTTCCTTTTCCCAAACATCGAACAACACCCAGACCGGGTTCAAAATCTGAGCAACGAAGGTGAACCAGCTCGGAAACCCTCATGCCGGTGGCGTACAAGACCTCCAGCATTGCCTTGTCGCGTAGGCCAAGGGGCTTGCAGATGTCCGGTTGCCCCAGCAGTGTCTCAACCTCGTCGGCGCTGAGATATCTCGGCAGCCTTCGTTCCAACCTCGGCGCATCGACGTCCGCCGTCGGATCGCTTTCGATCCTCCCTTCCCTCACCAGAAATCGAAAGAAATTCCGTAAGGAAATAAGGTGCCGAGCTACGCTTTGCGCACTCATTCCCCGGCCATAAAGAGCGGCCAAGAAGGCACGAACATCGTCACGGTCGGCGCCCGCAAAGGACTTCCCGCGGCCACTTAGAAATCTGCAGAATTGGATAATGTCCCGCTGGTAATTCGAGATACTGTTGGCCGCAAGACCCTTTTCCACGCGCGCAAAGTCAAGGTAGTCATTAACTTCCGGGGGCGCCGAGGAAGAATAGCCTAAGCGACTGTTTTTCAAGAGTTTATGAGCTTTTTCCAAGGGTCCAATCTCCGACCTGGCGCCGAAAGACTTGACAGGCTTGGCTCACCTCCTATACTAGCACAAGCGGTTTCCTGTGGCCAAGCTGCATTTGCAGCGGCGACCCCGCCTTGGCCGGATCGCCACGTGGCACCCTAAGGCCGCCTCGACGTTTCTGAGCGAATTTAGCACGCATGACGCCTCGCGTGAGAGACAATCAGAAATCGACTTACAAGAAGGTGGTGATCCGTAAGCTGGATCACAACCTGGTAAAGGGGTTTGTTGACTCTGCTTCCTTTTTGCGGCTCAACAGGATCGAGGTCCTCGACCAGGAGGGCCGGGCTGTGGTTGTTCCCTTGCCCGACATTAAGGCCGTCTTTTTCGTGAGAGATTTCCACGGCAACCCCCAGCGATCAGAACGTAAGCTCTTCCAGAGCCGCCCCCGCCTGGCAGGCCTTTGGGTTCAGATGACTTTCAAGGATAACGAAGTATTGGAAGGGCTTCTCCCAAATAACCTCTTGGAAATCAGCCCGGAGGGATTCCTGGCCACACCTGCGGACCTCTACTCCAACAACCTGAAGATCTTCGTTCCTCGAACTGCCCTGAGCAAAATCAATGTCCTGGGCGTGATCCCCGATGGGCGCCCGAGGAGACTTCCGCAGAGGGGGAGCGGACTTCCAGGCGATACCGCACCTTCCGAACGCCAGATTGGTCTTTTCCCGGCTTCCGAGGAGCAGGCGAAAAAGCTGTAGCGGCAAGTTGACCTCGCCACTGAGAGGTCCGTCTTCGAAGGCCCTCACCGATCGAGAGCCCATGCTCATTTGTTGCGGGGTTAAATTGCTGACCTCGAGGTCAGCGTTACTGCGCCTTCGCGCCGGCCTCATCCAGAGCAGGCTGTACGGAGGGAAGCATCAACTTCTGATGAATGGCGTAAAGGACTAGTTCCAAGCGGTCGGAAACCCCGACTTTGTCGTAGATTGACCGGAGGTGATTTTTCACCGTCTGTTCGGTAATGTTAAGGTGTTGGGCGATTTCCCGATTTCGCCATCCCTGCATCAAGTGGCTGATGATGGTCTTTTCTCTTTGCGTCAAGGTCTCCACGGGCCGCAGAGGTTTAGCGGCATTCGTCTCCACAAACTTCGCCATGGAGGTCACTTGCTTATGCGGCAACCAGACTTCGTCCTCCCAAACTACCTTGCGCGCGCACTTAATGAACAGCGACGGTTCCACTGACTTCAGAATGATGCCTGAAGCGCCCAATTGGACGAATCGCATGCCCTGCTCATCGGTGGGTACCGCCGAGGAGGTGACCACAATTTTGCACTTCGGCACCTGGCGGCGAAGCTCCGAAAACAGATTGCCGCCGGCTTCCGTTACGATTTCAGCCTGAACAAAAATCAATTCCGGCCGCAGGGATTTTGACAGTTCGATCACTTGCGATGCGGCATGGGCTTGTGCAACGACGCGCAGGTCATCCTCCAGCGCAAAGAGTTCTTTCAGCCCAAACCTGAAGATGCCTTCACGGTCGGCTATGAGAACTCGGATCTTTTTCTTCGCGCTGCTGCGCAAGCTCATCCGGAATCACGTCCCGGCGCCGCTGGCACGCCGCCCCCACCTTCCTCCGCCGCGCCCGGCGGCGCTGGGGTCATCGATTGGTCCTTGGAAATTGACTTTCACGGAACCATGCCGTGCTTGAAGGCTGACTTGCCTGGGTCCTTCATCCTCGATTCAGATATCATCAAACAGCTTACGCGTTGGCGGGCCGAAGTTCGTACTCGTCAATCGTGGCCCCCATCCCCCTTGCTTCACCAGGACAGTTCCAGCGAATCACCCGGCCATTACAAAGCAACTCGACGGGGACGCGCGTGAGGCTTGCAGGCAGGAACACTCTCATGGTTACTGACGTTTTGCAAGGAGGCCGGACGGGAATACTCATAAACAACCCGTTCCCGCTGATGTTTCCGGTCTTTCCCTCCACCCGGCGAGAGTGTCCCCTACGACTCTTCCATTGCACTTCCGCTGGCAACACCACAGGAATTCGAATTCCAGAGCGCTGATTCTCATCCATAGGATCTCCGCTGAACCGAACCAGAGTCTCCCCCAAAGGTTAGCTCGTTTCTGCGCTTGTGGCAAGAAGAAACTCTGCGAATTCTGATGGGCGGCGGGTAGGGCTTGCCCTACCCTCGTCCATCAGTGGTATAACGGTCAGGGGCGGCAAGCCGTCCCCCTACATACCACACGAGGAGAAAACGATGAAATTGGGCGAAATCGCGGCGCGGCTGGATTGCCGGCTTGAAGGTCCCGAAGAACTCGAAATCACCGGCGTGGCCGGAATGGATGAGGCCGCACCCGGCGAATTGACTTTCCTTGCTAATCCCAAGTACCTGCGCAAAATCAAGACCACACGCGCGGCGGCCATCATTGCCAGCCCCGAGGAGGATTTAGGGGGCCGGCCCGCGTTGCGTTCCGTGAATCCTTACCTCGCTTTTGCCAAAGCCCTCGAGCTTTTCCACGCTCCCTACCGGCCTCCCTTGGGCATTCATCCCACGGCGGTCATCGCCCCAGACGTCAAGCTGGGCCGGAATCCTTCCATCGGACCCTTCGTGGTGCTCGAAGAAGGAGTGGAGATCGGGGATGACTGCGTGCTGAAAAGCCACGTGGCGGTTTATCGGGGGGCTAAAATTGGGCACCGCTTCTTCGCTCATGCGCATGCGGTGGTGCGCGAGTTCGTGCGCATCGGCGACGACGTGACCTTGCAGAATGGCGCGGCCATTGGGACCGACGGCTACGGCTTCGCCCGCCAAGCGGACGGTTCCTACTACAAGATCATGCAGACCGGAACGGTGGTAGTCGAGGATGGCGTCGAGATACAAGCCTACGCCTGTGTCGACCGCGCCGCTATGGGCGAGACGCGCGTCCACCGCGGCGCCAAGATCGATAATCTCGTTCAAGTAGGCCACGGCTGCGAGATCGGAGAGAATACCCTCCTCTGCGGCCAAGTGGGCCTTGCCGGGACCACCAAAGTGGGTCGGAACGTTATCCTCACCGGCCAAGTGGGCATTGCGGGCCATGTGACAATCGGCGACAACGTAGTGGTGTCCGCCCAGTCCGGCATTCACAGCGATGTCGAGCCGAACCGCATCATGTCGGGCTCCCCCGCTATCGACAACGCCCAATGGGTGAAGTGCGTGGCGGCATTCGCCCGGCTGCCACAAATGTATGCCACCTACCGCAAAGTCAAGGAGCTCCTGGAAAAACAACAAGAAGTGTGAATAGTGATTGTAAATGCTGAATTCAGAGGCGTGGCAGGAGTCGCCGTCGGCGACTTGCCCGAAGCACGTCAACGAAGAGCTCATCGCTCATGGCGACTTGCCGATTATACCGTCATCATTACTCAGTGTAGTAGCCTCTAGTTCATAATCTATAATTTAGAATTCATAATTCACTATTCACCATTCGTAATTCCGTCTGGCACTCGTCGCTTCTTTGCCGGCCATTCATCTTCTTCCAAACCGGAAATGATGGCTTGGCGGACGCGGTCAACGATCATTTCCAACTCCTCCAGCGTAAGACCTTCCGTGCGTACGCATTCGTGGATAGTGATGCGAAAGCGTCCCGGCCGCATCACGAACTTACCTTTGGGCATGATCTTGTTGCTTCCCGAGACCGAGATTGGAACGATGGGGGCGCCGGCTTTGATGGCCATGACGAAGACCCCCTTCTTCAAGCTCTGAAGCCTGCCATCGGGGCTGCGAGTGCCCTCGGGATATACAAGGAACGACTTCCCCGCCTTCAATGCTAGCACGCCCTTTTCCACGGCCTGAAGCGCTTGCTCCCGGTTTCTCCGGTCCACGCGAATGAAGCCACACGCCACCATGGCTCTGCCGATAATGGGAACGCGAAAAAACTCCTTCTTTACCATGACCAGCACGGGAGGTAAGACGACCAGCAGGGCGGGAGGGTCACAGTTGCTCTGATGGTTGGCCATGAAGACCACGGCTTGGTGGTGGGGAATCCGTTCGAGCCCATGCACTTCAAGGCGCACGCCGGCCAGCCACAAGGCCGTTCTCGCGCCCCACATTCCGATTTTGTAAAGGGGATCGGCGTTCCCGCTGAGGGCGCTATAAATCAGCAAAGGCGGCCCCAGGATCAAGACGTAAGCGATAATGACGAGCATGACGAAGGCTGCGCGGAGCATTTGAAATTATAAATTGTAAACTGCAAAGAGTAAATTATAGCAGATGATATATAGCATTATCGTTAATGCGGCGCCGGCGTCGTATTGCCTTGCAGCCAGCCTTCGCGAACCAGGAGCTGTGCAGGAGAGGGATGAGCGATTTCCTTGACCTTGTATGTGTCCTCGCCGCCGGCTTCCGGGTGGTATTCAACCTCCAGACCGGCGTACCCTAGGTAGGTTGGGTAGTCAAGCTCGCGCGTGCCGCTGACGTAGTCCGAAAAGAAGCCCTCCAGCCCCGCAAAGGCGGGGGCGACCTGCGCTATCTCGCGCCGCAGATCCTCTTCTGTATAGTAGCGGCCGGGGCGGGCGAAGTCGTCGTTCAAGCGGCGCATCACATCGTCCAGGCCGGCTGCGTTGTTTGTGGCGTGACGGAGCGCAAGGTCGAGCAGGAAGCCCAGCAATTCGCCCTTATTGTAGTACGAGATGCTTCGCTCCGGCCGGAAGTAATCGTTATACCTCTCAAACCACGCTTCCAGACCCGACTCCTCCACGCTTTGAAAGAATCGGGCCGGGCGGGATTGCAAGGTCGTAATCGCAGACCCCAAGTGGGCGTAAAAATCCTGGCGAGAAATCACTCCCGCCCGCAGCAGGACAAGTTCGCCATAGGTGCTGGTGACCCCTTCACAAAACCACAAATCACGCGTGTCGTTGCCGTGCACATAGTCGATGGGCTCCAACGATTGCGGCCGGATGCGCTTGACATTCCACAAGTGGAAAAATTCATGCGCCGCCACTTCCTCCAGCCTTCCCCAGTGCTCGCGAAGTCCCTTCGCCCGCACCGTGATGGCCGTCCCGTTGCGGTGCTCCATGCCCCCGCCTCCCGGACCCTCTTCCGGGAAGTGCAAGATAAACGTGTAGCGAGAAAAGGGTACGTCGCGCATCAGCGCAGTTTCGGTGGCCGTGATCTTGCCCAACGAAGCCAGCAGGCGGTCAGCAGAGTAGTCCTTAGGGTCCCCGTGAACGACCACGCGATAAGTTGCTCCATTCTGAGCAAAGCTGTAATCCTGGAACTGCCCCGCCTCCACCGGGCTGTCCACCAGCAGGTCATAATTCGGGGCAAGAAACCCGTCCGCATCTTCTGCCAGAAGACTCGCCACCCTCCACCCCTCGGGAAGCAACAACTTGACATGCGCCGCCCGGCCCCGCTCCCTGGGCAGGTAGAAGAGCAGCGTGGCAAAATTCAGAAAACCGTGGGTGCTATCCACGTCGCTTGAAAACGGCGTCGCGCCTGTCGCGTAAACAGAGTAGCGAAGCGACAGATTCGCGCACGGCTTGGCCGGCGACCTCCAGGTGTTGAGGTCAACGCGCGTCAGTTGCTCCTTCACCCCATCACATTCCGCGCTCAGTTGCTCGATGTCCCGCGCAAAGTCGCGAATCTGGTAGAGGTTATTCCAGGCTGGGAATTGGAATTCCGTGGAAGGTGACGCTTCCGCAACCGCCATGACAACTTCCACCCGATGTGAAGCGGGCGAGCGCAAATCGAGCTGGTACTGAATAGGCGCGGACGCGCCGAAAGAACACGCCGCCAGCCACGGAAGCAAGAAGAAGCCGCCAAGAATCACTGCCTGATTGCCGATTTTCGATTGCCGATTGCCGATTGAAGGGCTCACGCGCAGGGGCATGCTGACTCCTGACTTCTTCTCGGCTCAGAAAACTCTTGCCGTGCGTTTCCGGGCTTCCTAATATAGCATCTTGTGGTTCAGGGACAAGCAAACAAGTGGTTGAAGGCGGACATGCACTGCCACACCCTTCACTCGGGGCGGGCCAAGCACCTCCGCTTCTTGCGCTGCCGGGATTGCTATTCCCGGCCCCTCGATGTCTACTGGACGGCCAAGCGCCGCGGCATGGATCTCGTCACCATAACCGACCATGATTCCATCGATGGCTGCCTCGAACTCCTTGAACGCCTCGGCCGCCGCGACGATTTCATCACCGGGGAAGAAGTCAGCGCCACTTTTCCGCAATTCAACCACACCGTTCACCTTGGGGTTTACGGGTTGAACGAAGCGCAGCATCGTGAAATCCAGCGCCTACGGCCCAACGTTCAGGAGCTCGTTCCCTACCTTCGCCAACAGAATCTTCTGTTCGCGCTCAACCACTTCTTCCACAACTTTGGGGACCCCGAGCGTGTCTTGGCTTTCACGCAACGCATGTCGGAGTTGTTTGACGTATTCGAGGTTCGAAACGGCAGCCAAGAGCGCGACCACAATACGTTAACAGCCCATCTGGTGGAGACTTTCCGGCAGCGTGGACGCACGGTTGGGGTGATCGGGGGAAGCGACGCGCACACGCTTCGTCGCCTGGGTCGAACTTACACGGTTTGCTCCGCCGCCCATCGCGGTGAGTTCTTGGATGCCATCCGCGCGGGCCGGAGCCAAGTCTGCGGCGCGCACTCGAACCACCTTTCGCTGGCGGCCGATATCTACGGCGTGGTGCTGCGCTACTACCCCGCTGTCTTCGGGATCGGTAACGCCGAACTCCCTCCTGGCGTCCGGCTGAGGAATATTTTTCTTAGTATCCTGGCCGCGCCTTTCTTGTTCGTTCCCTACGTGTCCGCCGCCCGCCATAGCGCCACCGAGCACGCTCGCGTCAACCGCTTCGCGCGTCTCCTGAGCAATTGATTGCCAAACGTACAGGAATACGGTCGCGAAGGATCACCCCAGAGCACCGCCTGGTTTACAGGGTAACCCAACGGCGCATCGACTTCCTTCAGGCGCGCTACCACTATTAGCCTACCGCTACCCAGGTAACCCCGATCTGGGCCACCGTCCTCAGCCGATCGATCAGTTGTCCGGTGTGATGGGATATGTGCCGAAGGTTATAGAGTTGCAATTCCAATTTGCAGAAAGGAAGCCAGTAAAACCCTGAGGGCGCGTTAAGATCCAAGCTGGGCACTTTGGCGTCAATTTCCCGGCAGCAGATCTCGAGGTATTCGAGAATCTCCTCTTTGCTGTAAGGCGATTCGATCTTCGGCTGGTCGTGCGGCGGCCAGGGAAGACGACCAAGCCACTGATAGTTCTCCCGGTGCTTTTCCCAAGGGACGAATTCTTCGCGGGATTTCTGTAGATACACGTGGGTGCAATAAAGCAGGTGGTAAGCAATGTGCCAGAACTTGTTTGGATACTCAGGAGCGAGCCAGAGTGATTCCGGACACTTGGCGATCGCATCCCTCAACATCGCCATCGAAGCGCGATATTGCTTGCCAATGATCTCATGCACATTCGCTTCAGCCATCATTCCCCTCCGTCGTTTGAGCGGGAACGCTCCCGCGCAATGCGATGCGTTCGAGAATGAATAGCTAATGTACCATGAAGGTACGGCCTGCTTTTGCCGCGAGGAACGAATTCACCACAGAGCGCACGCAGAACACAGAGAACACAGAGAACACAGAGAACACAGAGAACACGCAGAACACAGAGAACACAGAGAACACAGAGAACACAGAGAACACAGAGAACACAGAGAAAGAACCAATTAGCCGCGTAGGCGCCCGTATATTGTAGCCCATGGCTGCGGTCTTGAATTTGGAATCTTGAATTTTGAATCGCGGCTGTGCCGCGCTGTGCCTTCTGTGGTGATTCTTCCTACGCTCCCTTTCGGGGGCGGAAAAACCAGCGATAGACCAGGGCCCCGCCCGCCATGGTCAGCAAACCCAGGAAAGACTCTTTAGGCCGCAGGGCCATAGTGTAGCAAAGCATCCAGACACTGGCGCCCACAAAAACCGTGGGAAGCAACGGATATCCCCAATTGACTGCGCCAAGCCGTTTCCATGCCGGCCGCCTGCGCAGGCGCACCATGCCCGCCACCGCCAGGGCGGCAAACATAACTAACGCGAAGCCAATGTAGTAGAGCAGGCTTTCGAATTTTCCCGTAAGGATCATCACTGTGCTTGCCAACGCCTGCCAGAGAATGGCCTGGACGGGCGTCCCCCGCCGCGGATCCACGCGCGCCGCATCCCGAAAGAAGCAGCCGTCCTGGGCCATGGCGTAGTAGACGCGTGGCCCCACGATCACCATGGCGCTTACCGTGGAAAGCAATCCCATCGACATCACCGCACTGAAGAAGTCACCCCCTTTCCCTCCAAAGAGCGCTAGCGCCGCCGCTACCCCGATGCGCTCGACACCCTTCATGGCTTCCAAGGGCATGGAATAGATGAAAGCGGCGTTCAAGGCCAGATAGAAGGCGGCCACGATCAAGGTCCCGGTAACCAGAGAGGCTGGCAGGGTACGCTCCGGTGACTTCATCTCCTCGGCCACATAAGTCGCCGCGTTCCAACCGCTATAGGCGAACATGACGAAGATGAGAGAAACCGCGCACTGCCCGGCCAAGCCGTGGTGAGAGGTTCGTATTGCCGCAGTCGAGAAATGGGAGACGCTTCCCTTCCCTACCAGGAAGGCGAGCGCCAGAAAGGTTCCCAGGACTCCGATTTTCAATCCCGTGAGAACGTTTTGGATTTTAGCGGCGAAACGTACCCCGACGATGTTGGCAACGGCAAACAGCGCCACCACCCCTACCGCCACCAAGTGCCCAATGTCCGTGTGGATCCATCGCGAGGGGGCGGACAACGTTTCTCCCAGCGAAAGTGCTGGATAAAAGTGCGCCAAGTACTCGGAAAAGAGCAGCGCTGAGGCCGCAATAGGAGCGGCAAACCCCGCGAAGAAGGAAATCCAGCCGCTCAAAAATCCCCAGGCCGGTCCCCAAGCCTCGCGCACGTAAATGTACTCGCCTCCAGAACGGGGCAGATTGATGGCGAGCTCCGCGTAACATAGGCACCCTGCCAAGGCGACCACTGCCCCCGCCAACCAGATGCCAAGCACCAAGTAAGGCTTACCGAGATCGCCGGCCAGGAAGCCTGTGATGCCAAAAATTCCCGCCCCAATCATGTTTGCGACCACAATGGCAGTGCCGTTGGTGAAGGTCAATTCGCGGCGGAGAGGAGTGCAGCCAACAGTCGCCAGCCGACTGTTGACAGTACGCGGCGTGTTGGAGGGAGTGCCCATATTAGCTCACGTCACCGCAATTGGCCGCTCGCCAATGCGAAGAAGAAGTCAAAGGGCAAAGCAGAAAATGCAAATGGCAAAAACCCAAGAATCGGTCGAAAAGTCGAGATTCAAGAGAACAGACTAAATCATTAACCCTCAACCTTTACCCTTTACTCTTAACTCTTTAAAATGACCTTATGCGACCATATGGGCGATTTGTTCACGCCATCGGAACCAAGAGCACGTTCGTAGTCTTCGCCGTTATTCCTGCCCTGCTGTTTTTCTGCCCGCCGGCAGCCTCCCAATCCGTACCTCTCTCGCCCTCTCAGACTGATTCCGGCAAATACCTGGAGCACCTTGTTCCCTTTGTCCCCACGCCGCTCGCGGTGGCAGAGAAGATGTTGGAGCTTGCCAAGGTCCAGCCCGACGACATGGTCTATGACCTGGGATCGGGGGACGGGCGCATCGTGATCCTGGCGGCACAGAAGTTCGGGGCTCACGCTGTGGGCGTGGAACTCGATTCCGACCTTTATGAGAAATCCTCGCAACGCATCCGGGAACTGGGCTTGCAGGACCGCGCCAGGATAATCCACGAGAACATGTTCGAGGTCAACGTCCGGCACGCCACCGTGGTTACCCTTTACCTCTTGACGGCCGTTAATGAACGCCTGCGCCCCATGCTGGAGCGCCAACTCCGTTCCGGAGCACGCGTCGTCTCGCACGATTTTCAGGTCCCCGGCTGGCAGCCCGCGCAGACGGTACAGGTCCTTTCAGAGCACGGCGTTGCCAGTAAAATCTTCCTTTATATTAGGCCCTGACGGCCTCATACATAGCTACGACGTTTTCCGGCGGAACGTTAGCCAAGATATTGTGGACCTGCTGAAAAACAAAGCCGCCGCCGGGGCTGAGAGTTCGCACCTGTTCTTTGACGTGACGGCGCACTTCGTCCGGCGAGGCGTTAGGCAGGATGGTCTGTGTGTCGCAACCCCCACCCCAGAACACCATGTCGTTCCCGAACTCAGCCTTGAGCTCCGAGGCGTCCATACCAGCGCAAGAGATCTGGACCGGGTTGATGGCCTCGAGTCCGGCATCAATCAAATCCGGCAACAGTTCCCGCACCCCGCCACAACAATGGAGCATGACTTTCACGTTGGCCAATTGCTTTGCGCGACTCCACATGAGTTTGTGGCGAGGCTTGAAGAATTCCCGGTACATCTTAGGCGAAACTTGAGGGCCGCTCTGCATCCCCAGATCGTCGCCAAACTTGATGATGTCGATGCAGTCTCCCACAGCTGCTAGGTATTTCTCCAAGTTGGCCAGGTGAATTTCGACAAGGTCGTCGAGGAACTTGTGGGCCTTCGTGGGTTCAGCGGCCAGGAGCATAAAGAAGTTGTCGTTGCGAAAGAAGAACTGCCCCATCTCGAGCAGGTTGCCGCCAAAGCCGCCCAGAATGGCCTTGTCGCTCTTTTGCCGTAAGCGTTTTGCGCCCTCTCTCAACTGTGCCTGATCGACCCAAGGGCCCGGAGGACCGGCGAAGGCGGTCCACATGGACTCTTGCATGGCCCCGGAGATGCTCTTGGGGCCATTTTCATCTGCGAATGGGAAATAAGTTTGTTCGAAATAGAGCGCGCCCTCGGGCATGTGGGCAATCACCCGGCCGCTCTTGGAGCGAAGGACCCACCTCCGGTCCGCCTTTTCAGGCAGCGCCCACGCCGGCATTTTGCAGGGAGTGCCGTCCGGCAAGGTCCAGTCCGCCCAGGATTCTTCGTCGAGAGCGAAACCACGGCCGAGATCCAGGACATCAACTCCGAATCTCTCGAGCATGTCTTCATCCGCAATGGCCAATTGCTGAATAGGGTCGTATACATGGATGGTCTTCTTGGGAAGTCCGAGATAGTCGCGCAGTTTGGCGTAAGCGATGGCAGCGATCCCTGAAGAAGGGTGGCCTGAAAGATCAATCGGCACACGATCGGGCTGGCGATGATTGCAGGCCGCAAGGACTCTTTCTCGTGAGGTCATGGTTTGCACCGCGCCAGAAAAGAAGTTCAGAGTCCGTAATTGTAGGTGCCCTGGGCGATTCTTTCAACCGGACCCGTCAGGACGACTTCTGCATTTTCCGGCCAATCCACTTGGAGGGAGCCCGCTTCGGTTCGAACTCGAACTTGCCGTTCAGTCAAGCCATTCAGGATGCTCGCCACAGCGGCGGCGCAGGAGCCTGTTCCAGAGGACATGGTATGTCCCACGCCTCGCTCCCAGAAGCGCACTTCGATCTCATGGCGGGAGATCACTTTCACAAACTCCACGTTGGTACGGTTTGGGAAAAGGGGATGTCGCTCGATCTCACTCCCCAGGCTCTCCCAATCGCCGACGTGGGCCCTTTGTAGGGGCGGCCCTTGTGGCCGCCCGCGTGTTACCGTAAGGGCTGCCCCTAGGCGGTTTCCTGACAAGCTAAAGCCCGGCTCTCCGAAATCCTTCACGAAAATAGAACAGTGCGGATTGCCCATTGAGGTCACCGTAACTGGCAGGACGCCTGGCCGCCTGCCCAGAGGATAACCCTTGACGGGCGCAGCGAAGGCCCCGGCTTTGAAGGGGATTTTCCCAGGCTCCAGGACCGGAGCCCCCATACCCACGCGAAACAACCACTTGCCCTTCTCCTCCTTTAACTTTTCGAGAGACTTCACTCCCGCTGCCGTCTCGATGAGAAACGTTCGTCGGGCAGGGGAAAGTTCCGCCAGGAAGGCGCCGGCGCAGCGGATGCCATTGCCCGACATCTCTGCTTCGCTGCCGTCCGCGTTATAGAAGCGAATGCGCGCAGCGTGCTTCTTATTACGGGGCGGCGACATCACCAGAAGTCCGTCCGCTCCAACGCCCGTATGGCGATCCAAAATCGCCCGCGCGAATTTAGATAAGGAGCGTGGAAGGCCTCTCTCTCCGACCACAAGCCAATCGTTTCCAAGGCCGTGAAACTTGGCAAAGGGGACATTCATGTTCTTTGGCATGGGGACTCGATGTTTAGCCGAAATGGTTGCGCTGACGGAAATCCTGAATTATAAATTGTAAATGTAAATTGTCTTGCCGGACGCAGAGCTCGTCACGCGGCCCGCAGCCTCGAGCGCTATGTTGCCTGGATTCATAATTCACAACTTATAATTTACAACTCACTATTCACTATTTCGCACCGTCGTCACCGCGTTTGCGGTAAATGGCCACGCTGCCTTCATTCGGAAAAGAGTCCCGTTCGAGAAGCTCGAATTGCGCAAACGCCTGAGGGTAGGCACGCATCAGCTCATCCACCGAGTCACCATCACCGCGGATAATCCATTCCACCCATTTCCCGGCGTCCGGCCGGAGCCGACGCCACCACTTGCGGTTCGTTTCGGTGATGGTGTTGCTGTAATGGATCCCGACTTCCGGCATAACGCACGGCCACTTGCCCGCGGCCGCCAGCAGCCGCTGCCCGTCATAGTGCTCCCGAAGGAATCGGATAATAGCCTGCTGTCGCCGCGATCGGCAAGGAGTATTCAGAATGCCTTCCTTGACAACCACCAAACCCTCGGCCCCTCCTCTCAGGAGTGAGTAACTCTGCCAGGCCAGCAGGACAACGAAAAACGCCAGCAAGCCGGTGCGCCAACCCCGGGGCAAACCTCGAGGAAGAAGGAAGGCCGGGAAAAGCGCCAGTGCCGGGGCCATTTCCACCCCATACCGCACATTGTAATAAGTGAATGGGAAAAGGGTCGGCACGTAGAGCGGCAGAGCGGCATAAGCAAGGGCGTGGATATAGAACGGCAAGGGGACCAAGAACAGAAACGCCGCTGCTCCCTTCCCCCAAACTTCCCGGTTCGCTGTCCATGCCACTAGCCCAAGGACTGCCAACTCGAGGGGCCATACTCCGAAGACCAGTTTGAGATCCTCGACATAATAGCGCGCCGAGAGGATGAGCTTGCCGGCGGTCGGATAGGGAAACGCCGTTGTGGCAAGCTGATGAGCATAAATAGCCTGGGCCGAAAATGACCCGTTGTAGAACTCGAAGGGGTTCGAGAATCGGTAGGCGTTGTGAAGTAACCAGAGCACAGGGCCAGCCCCGGCAACGATCGAGAAAATCAAGGCGTGGCGCACGCGCAATTGCCAGTATTGACGACGCGCCAGCAGCACAAACAAAGCCGCGAAGGGCAGGACGTACCACTCGTCGTAACGGGTGAGCGTTCCAAGAAATGCCGCCCCCGCCGCAAGCAATAGACTCCGAAGCCTGCCGGTTTCTTTGTAGCGGAAGAGTTCATATACGACCAGGACAGACCAGAAGATGGCCAAGGGTTCCGTTAGCGGAGTGGTGCCGAGATAGAGAAGGTTCGGACTGAGCAGAATCCCGGCAAGCGCCAGAAGGCCTGCCGCTCGACTGCCATTCACTCCCGTCCCGAGGCGATAGAGAAGCCAGGCAGTGCCCGCAAAAGCGGCGCATGAAACAATGCTTCCAGCCAGCCCGCTCCTCCACAAGAAGTCGTTCAGCGCCAAGGGGGCGGCAAAGAGGTGAAACAGGGGAAGCCAAACGGTCCCAATCTCGTTATAACCGGGGGTCAGCGAGTCGAAGATGCGCCGTGCGCCCTCCATGTGGGCGATGGCGTCGCCATAAATGTTCGTGAGCCCACGGGAATAGAAGAAATGAAGGGCTGCTAAAGTGACCGCCACGATGCAAACAGCCACCAGGCCATCAAACCTTAGAGACAACGGAGGTGGGGAGTCAGGCGCTGGCGCTGCCGTAGCCGGAAGGGCCGACCCATCCCTTGGGATCGGTGTGATAACCCTACCTATGCTGTCATTCCGAGCGGAGCGAGGAATCTTGCCGTGATGTTCACTTCCGCGATCCGCCTGAGGCAGAGCGAGATTCCTCGCTTTGCTCGGAATGACACTCTTACGTGACGCAGCTCCTGCGGATTTCACGGTACTCTCGATCACACATCAAAATGGGTCAACGCTTTGAACGCTTTATAGCGGGCCTCAATCTCGTTTGGGGTGAGCCGAAGTAGCCGCGCGAGTCCGAACTCTTCCACGGCATAGCTGGCCATCACGGAGCCGTAGATCACCGCCCGGCGAAGCTGGCGATCCGAAAACTTGCCTGCCTTGGCCAGATACCCCATGAAACCGCCCGCAAAACTGTCTCCGGCGCCCGTGGGGTCGTGGACTTCATCGAGGGGAAAAGCGGGCGCAGAAAAGACTCCCCCTTCTGAAAAAAGCATGACGCCATGCTCTCCACGCTTAATGACCACAGTGGGTGGCCCCATCTTCCGGATAAGTTCGGTTGCCTTTTTGAGGTTGGAAATCCCGGAGAGCATCCGCGCTTCAGTCTCGTTGATCATCAGGATATCAATCTCAGCCAGAGCTTTCTTCAACTCCTCCGGCTTTCCTTTGATCCAATAATTCATGGAATCGAGGCCCGTCAGGCGAGCTTGGGGGAGTTGCCGCCGAACATGGAGCTGCAACACCGGATCGATGTTGCCAAGAAACACGAACTTGGTATCGAAGTACGAGTCAGGCAACGTCGGGGAGAATTGTTCGAAAACGTTAAGTTGCGTTTCGAGCGTTCGCGCTTCGTTCATGTCGCCGGTGTACTCACCCGACCAACGGAACGTCTTTCCGGGGGCCCTCACCAACCCCTCAGTGTCGATGCCCCGCTCCTGAAACACTCGTAGGTGCTCTTTCCCGAGGTCGTCACCGACCACCGCCACTACGCGGACTGGGGTAAACCAACTGGCGGTAACCGCGAAATAGGTCGCCGCACCACCCAGGATGTTTTTGGCTTCCCCGTAAGGGGTTCGGACGGAATCAAAAGCCACAGCGCCAACCACCAACAAAGGGGCTGGGGACTGGGGACTAGGGGCTGGGGCAATTTTGGATTTTGGATTTCGGATTTTAGATTTCCGAATTTGCATTACCCTCTCCTTCCCACATGGGCAGGTGGGCAATAGGCAGCTGGGCAGGTAGGCACATAGCAGTAAGCGTCGGCAATCAAAATCCAGGGTCTGAAATCTGGAATCTGAAATCTGTAATTGCCCCAGCCGCCAGCTTGCCACCCCTATTGCTCGCCTGCCTACCTGCCCATCTGCCCTACCGGAGGTATTTTCCGACCAGTAACGAGAGCTTTTTTCGGGCCTTCAGGGAGATGCTGGCGGGGTGCGTCAAGATGGCGTGGGCGAGCGCCGAAGCGCAAGGGCAGTTTCTTTGCCGAGGCATGGCGCGAATGGCTCTCAAGAGAATCTTCTGCGAGTTCTCGACATCGCGCGTCAGGTACTCGAGCACCGCGTTCACCGTCACCGCGTCGTGCTGGGGATGCCAGCAGTCATAGTCGGTGACCATCGCGAGCGTGGCGTAACAGATCTCCGCCTCGCGAGCCAGTTTGGCTTCTGGCAGGCTGGTCATGCCGATAAGGTCCATCCCCCACGACCGGTAAACATTTGACTCCGCTTTGGTCGAAAAGGCCGGCCCTTCCATGCACACGTAAGTACCGCCTAGGTGACAACGGACGCCCGCCTCCTTGCACGCCCCGGCCAGCGTCTCCACGACGGTGGCGCACACGGGAGTGTCAAAACTGATGTGGGCAACCAAGCCCTCGCCAAAGAAGGTGGAAGCGCGCTGCCGTGTGCGATCGAAGAATTGTGCGGGCAAAGCCATATCCATGGGGCGATAATCCTCTTGAAGAGACCCCACGGCGCTGACCGCGATGATTCGCTCCACCCCCAGCTTCTTGAACCCGTAAATGTTGGCGCGAAAATTCACTTCTGACGGTAAAAGGATGTGGCCACGCCCGTGCCGCGATAGAAAAGCCACCCCGCGTCCTTCCAAATCGCCGAGCACGTAAGCGTCCGATGGTCTGCCAAAGGGCGTCGCGAGGCGAACTTCCCGCACGCGCTCGATCCCCGGCAGGGTATAAAGGCCGCTTCCTCCGATGATTCCAATCTCCGCTTGTGGCAAATGTCCTCCCTGGGGACTGGAGACTGGGGGCTTGGGTATTTTGGATTACCCTTACCCCTGCGCTATCGGCGCGCTCCCCCTCTCCAATTAATTCTCGGCTCCCGTCCCAATTCCCTATTCACCAACCTCTAACTCCCCTCCATTTTCCGCGCCCTAGCCCCCAGCCCCTAGCTAGTGCCTAGCCCCTGGGGACCGGCTGTGCGGCAATCTTGGCGTTGCTTTCCACCAAACGCACCCAGGGCACATTTGGGTCGTGAGGAAAAATCACGATGGCTTGCTCTTGAGCCAACTGCGGCAGGAGGCGCTTCTTGCTGGCCAGAGTCTCCATAGGATACAGGTCGAAACTCATAATCCAGGGATAAGCCAGATGCGCCGCAGTGGGCACGGTATCGGAAATGAAGTACGCACACTCCTTCCCCGATTCTATGCGCGCGCACTGCAAGTGGCGCGTGTGGCCCGGAACGACCTCGAGCCGAATGCCTGGGGCTATTTCCGCGCCGCCATCGAGAAACTCAGTCTGTCGCTCGGCGGGCTGGAAAAACTCCTCGAGGTAACTGGCGCGGTCCCGTTCAGTGGGATTCAGCGCGCTTTGCCACTCTCCGCGCTGAATGAGATACCGAGCGCGCGGAAATGTGGGGACCGTTTTCCCACCTACTCGCCGCGTGTTCCAACCGCAGTGGTCGAAGTGAAGGTGGGTGTTGATTACAATGTGAATATCCTCCGGCCTGAGCCCCAAATCGTCCAGTCCCGCCAGCAGCGTCGGCGGATGTTGGACGCCATAGATATCCTTGAACTTCGCATCGAACTTGTCCCCAACACCTGTTTCCACGAGAATGTTCTGCCGCCCGGTACGGATCAGCAGGCAGGTCAAGGATAAGCGGATTCGGTTGCGTTCGTCCGCGGGGGCCTTGCGTTCCCAGAGTGGCTTCGGCACGACGCCGAACATCTGTCCGCCATCCAGCGCGAAGGTTCCGTCGCTGATGGTGTGCAGTTCAAAATTCCCTAGCCTCATTGTTCCTCTACTAATTCGATGAGCACTCCAGCCGCGCTAGTAGGGTGCAGAAAAGCCACTTGCTCGTTTCCTGCCCCGCGGCGAGGCTCCCGGTCAATCAAGCGCACTCCGGCGCTTTCCAGTTTCCGGAGCGTGCCGGCAAGGTCCTCAACCTCCAGCGCGATATGGTGCAGGCCTTGCCCACGCTTCGCGAGGGACCGTGCCAGGGGCGAATCCTCGCCCGTGGCCTCGAGCAACTCTAGGCGGCTTTCGCCCACCTGAAACATCGCCACCTGTACCTTCTGCTCCTCGACCACCTCGACTGATTCCGGTGGCTTTCCCAGCAGTTTCTCGAATACAGGGCGCGCCGCCGCCAGCGAGCCGACCGCGATGCCAATGTGATGGAGTTTCATAACTAGTTGTCAGTTACCTGTCTCGAGCACAAGGGGCTGGGGCAGGAAATGGTGCACAGTGAATAGTAAATTAAAAGTTCTTAAGATGCAGAGAGCTGCGTTATATAGCAAAGCAAGGTCCGAATCTGCAATTCACCATTTACTCTTCACCATTGCCGACTGGGTGCTGCCCACTGCCTACTGCTTACTGGTTTCCCCTAGCCCCCAGTGCCCACTGTTTGGGCGACGATTCTCTCGACCGTCGAGTAGGGATCCGCGCGATGCTCGAGCAGGTCATCAACGAGCCGCTCGAGGGCACCGTCGCGCAAGCGCTCCCTGACAACTTTCTCGAAGAGATGCCGCCGCAGTAACTCGAGGAGGCGCTTGCGCCAGTAACTCCTTCGTCGCTTCTCCTTCCCAGCCCTCTGCTCTTGGAAACGTCGAAATTGTTCGAGCGCTTCCTTTACTTCGCCAATCCCTGAACCCGTGGTGGCGATCGCTTTGATGATGGGCGTCCGCCAGCCCTCGCCGCGCGGAGTCATGGAAAGCATCGCCTCGACTTCCTGCTCGAGGCGGTCGGCGCCGGCGAGGTCAGCCTTGTTGAGCACGTAAAGATCGGCGATTTCCATTACCCCAGCCTTGAAGGTTTGCACGTCGTCACCCATGCCCGGGACTAGGAGCAGGACCGTGGCGTCCGCCAGGCGCGCGACTTCAACTTCGTCTTGTCCAACGCCCACCGTCTCGATCAGCACCACGTCGCAGCCCGCGGCATCAAGGATGGTCACCACGTCGTGAGTGGTTGGCGCAAGGCCTCCCAACTCTCCGCGCGTGGCCATGCTGCGGATGTAGATGTCTTTGTCGCTCGCCAAGCTCTGCATGCGGATGCGGTCGCCCAGCAGGGCGCCTCCCGAAAAGGGGCTGGTCGGGTCAACTGCGATGATTCCCACGCGCGCTCCGGCGCCTCGATACGCGCCCGCCAGTTTCTCCACCAGAGTGCTCTTCCCCGCCCCGGGAGACCCCGTAACCCCAATGACCTCCGCCTTCCCGGAGGCGGCAAACAGCTCCTTCAAGAGCTCTGTGCCCAACGCATCGCCACTCTCCACCGCCGAGATGGCGCGAGCGATGGCCCGCCGGTCTCGCGCGAGCACTTTTGCAGCCCAAGTCTGGATTGGATCCGCCATGTGGAGGCAGGGCCCGCCTTGATTCCGGGCAATTGTGTCGCGGGCTATTGCCATTCGCTGAAGATCACCGGTCCCCTCGTTCCGCATTATCCGCCTAGAATCAAGGCTATACTACAAGCCCAGCAGCGTCAATGCGAAAGGGGCTGGAGGTTGGGGGCTAGGGACTGGAGGCTAGGGGCTGGAGAACTGTCGGCGGCTGTTTCTTAGGCCCTGGCGAGCCCTAAGGTTGTCCAAACCTACCAGCTCACGCCAGCGTTCAGAGCGGCTCCGCCGCCTGACTTGCGGAAAGGCTTCGCCTTTCCGAAGGACGCGCATCCTGAAGAACCTCTCCCGTGCAGGCTAGAAGGCTGAGCCTTCTAGCCTGCACGGAGATGGACGAGGGGCCCGGACCCGGCCGGAAAGCCAGAGGCTTTCCGCAAGTCGGGGCGGCAGAGCCGCTCCGGGTGCCAGCGCAGGCAGGTAATGGACAAGCCTGGCCAAGCCCGATCCCTCCAACTTGTAGGAAGACAGCTTGCTGTCCTCTGACGATCATGACTCCTATCCGCTTCTCCAGCCGGCCGAAATCCGGCCCAATAGCTTGCCCAAAGCCGAGGACATGGTTTAAGTTACAAGAGGACCGGGGGATCCGTGTTAAAAGTAATGTGGCGCTATTCCTTGGGTTTGGCCCTCTTGCTCATTCCGGTCAGTCTTCCTGCGCTTTTGTCGCACGACAAGCCGCGCGAGCAGACGTCTCAGGCCTTCGCGCATGTGACCGTGCGCGCCCGTGGGCCGGGCTGTTTGGCAGATCTGGACGGCGAAGGCGTGGGCAAGACGGATAACCACGGGGTACTCGTTGTGCCAGAAGTCGAGCCCGGAGACCATTACCTTCACCTCCGCTGCCCCGGCGAAGAAGAGAAAGTGTTCTTCATTTCGCCTCTTTCCGGCGAGAGGGTGGCGCTCGATGACAGCAAGCCAGAAGGGGCCGCCAAGCCTCAAAACGACGCGGCGCCGGACTTCGATGAAGTCAGAACGCCGTTGCCCCAGTTAGTTCAGCAGGCAGTGCAACTGCGGGCGCGGGGCAGGCTGGACGAGGCCGTTGAACATCTGCGGGCAGCGGTTAAACTCGATCCCGGGAATTCTGACCTTCACCGCGAGCTGGGAATTACCTTCCTCCTGGGCAAGGACTGGAGGCGGGCACGAGTGGAGATGCTGGAAGCCATCCGGCTTGACCCCACGGATGCCGACGCTTACAACGGTCTTGGCTACGCGCTGGAAAAAATGGGCGAGTTGAACGAGGCGGTGAAGCAATATCGAATGGCTACCCGGCTCGATCCCGCCGACCCCACCTATCGCACCCACTATTTCGATCTTCTCTCCAAGCTTGCCCAGGAAAAGGCCAAGAAGAAATAGGGACTGGGGACTGGGGGCTAGGGGAAACCAGTAACCAGTAAGCAGTAGGCAGCACCCAGTCGGCAATGGTGAATAGTGAATAGTAAATGGTGAATTGCAGATTCGGACCTTGCTTTGCTACATAACGCAGCTCTCTGCATCTTAAGAATTTACAATTTACAATTCACTATTCACCATTTCCTGCCCCAGCCTCCTTGCCGGCAACTATCTCCCGTAGGGCGCCGAGTGCGCGCTCGCAGCCCGCTCGGTCAACGTCAAGGTGAGTCACCATGCGGATCAGCTTCGCGTCGTAGGGGTTTGCCAGGACGTTCTTAGCCTTCAGCCGTTGCGAGACCTCGGGCGCGGTCAGCCCTGTGCCCGAAACGTCGAAGAACAGGATGTTTGTAACGACCTTCTCCGTTTCCACCTTGATGCCGGGAATCTCCGCCAGCCCTCGCGCCAGAAACTTGGCATTCTCGTGATCGACCCCGAGGCGCTTCGGACCTGCTTCGAGGGCAACGAGGCCCGCTGCCGCCAGGATGCCTACTTGACGCATTCCCCCGCCCAGCATTTTTCTAGCGATCCGCGCCTCTTCAATAAACTCTTTGCTTCCCACCAGCATGGAACCAACGGGCGCACCGAGTCCCTTCGAGAGGCAGAACATCACCGAATCGGCCTTTTTCGTTAGTTCCGTCACTGGCCGCCCCAACGCCACGCTGGCGTTGAAAATGCGCGCGCCATCCAGGTGCACGGGCAGACCTGCGGCGTGCGTGTGGTCGGCAATATCGTCAAACACCTCGGGAGGGTAAACTGAGCCACCGGCAATGTTCGAGGTATTTTCCAGCTCCACCAGCCCGGTTCGTGCCCGATGATCGGCCCGCCCACGGACATGGGGGGCAATCATCTCCCACTTCAGGATTCCGTCCTCTGCCCAGATCGTCCGAGGCACCAAGCCGGCAAAGGCCGCTACCGTCCCCATCTCGAAGTTGTAGATGTGCGCTCGCGCTTCGCAAATCACTTCTTGCCCGGGTCTGCCGTGGACTTTGAGCGCCGCCTGGTTACCCATGGTTCCTGATGCAACGAATAGGGCCGCCTCGCGGGCGAAGACCTCCGCCGCGCGTTCCTGGAGGCGATTCACCGTGGGATCTTCCCGGTAAACATCGTCCCCAACTTCCGCCTCGTACATCGCCCGCCGCATGGCGGGCGTGGGTTTTGTTACCGTATCACTGCGTAAATCAACAATAGCGCTCATCTATTCTTCTCTCCATTTGGTCAGTAGTCCGTTGTCAGTGGTCCGTTGTCCGTCGTGAGTAGTCCGTGGTCAATTGACTTGGATCTGCTTTCTTGTAAAACGTGTGATTGACCGCACGGTTGATGGCAACAGGTTGCTGATGATGGCTGACCGCGCCAAACGGATTACGAACAACGGACCACTGACGACGGACAACGGACGTCCTCAAACAAATTCCCGGAACACCTCATTGGAAACCAAGTATGCCGTTTCCGCCAGCCTTAAACTGTCTCCGGCCATCCTCAGAAGCCCATTTTGGGCCAAGGCTTCGATGCTCCCTTGCCAGCGGCTCAGCAGGTCGTTCCCCCATCGGACCCGCGCCCGCACGAGGCTGACGCCTTCCACTTGCCGCAATCCGAGGAAGAAAAACTCCTCGACCTGCTCTTGCGGCGAAAGCTTACGGACGTCCACAATAGGCGAACGCATCCTTTCCAGCCTATCGATATAAAGCTTCGCGTCGCCTTCGTTGGCCCACCGGCGGGCGCCGTCAAAAGAATGCGCCCCCGCGCCGAGTCCAACATAAGGGGCGAGTTGCCAGTATTTCGAGTTGTGCCGGGACTCATATCCTGGCCGCGCGAAGTTCGATATTTCGTACTGCACGTATCCTTCCCGTCTCAGCACCTCACGCCCACTCTCATATGCGTCGGCCATGAACTCTTCGCTGGGAACTGCGGAGGCATGATAGCGTGTTCCGCCTTGCAACACCTCCCTGCCCAAGCGGCTTTTCGCGTCGATTTCGAACAAGTAAAGGGAAATGTGCTGCGGTTCGAGTCGCAGCACGGCTTCCAGGTTGCGCTGCCACGACTCGCAAGTCTGGTGCGGCAATCCGGCCACCAAGTCGATGCTGATATTGGCGAACCCCACACCCCGCGCGCACCGCGCCAGTTCGTGCGTGTCTGCGGCGGAATGCAGCCGCCCCACCGCGCGGAGTTCCTGATCCTGGAAGGTTTGGGCGCCAATGCTCAGACGATTCGTACCGATGCTCAGAGCACGAGCCAAGAAATGCCGATCGGCAGAACCCGGAGTGATTTCGATCGTGAATTCGCTGCCGGCTTGAATCCCAAAACGCCCGCGAAGGGCACGAACTGTTTTCTCCAGTCTTTCCGCTCCCAGAAGCGACGGGGTTCCTCCCCCGAAATAGAGAGTGTCTGCTGGGAGCGTGAGAACCTCTCCACTCAGGCCATAAGCCCGAAAGTCCCCCGGCAGTCGGCCGATTTCTTGCGCCAGCGCGTCGCTGTAACGGTCAAAGAGACTGGTAGGCTGGACCCGCGAACTGAAATTGCAGAAGCTGCACTTCGAGGCGCAAAAGGGAACTTGAACGTAGATGCCGAGAGATTGCATGCGCATTGGCAATGATAACTCAAGTTCGCCTCCCGCCCAAGCTGCCCTGACCATTATTTGCTTGACACACTCCTGTTTTCAGCACGAGATATTCCTATGCCTAATCCTCTCGCACGCGCCAACTACAACGCTTCGATCAATCCCCAATTCAACCCTTCGATTAATCCCAAGGTCAATGCCGGGATAAACCCCAACTTCAACCCCTGGATTAATCCGGTGCGGAACTCCCGCATAAATCCCAATTTCAACCAATCTTTGAACCCCGTCATAACAGTTTCCCTGAACCCCACCCACAACTGTCGACTTGACCCAAAACGGACTCAGAAATTCTCCGGCCTTCGCCGCCTGGCTCCAGACGCAGAGCTGCTTGGTTACATCGTGCGGACCAGTAGCAAAGCTGTCCTGCTTCTGTTCGACAGTGAACTCAATTGGACAACATACGCTGTGGACAACGGCCGGGAAGGCTACAACATTTTCGATCTTGAAGGAAAATGGAAGGGGTACGCGCTCAAGAACCAAGCCGGGGGTTGGAATGAGTTCAACCTTGAAGGCGACTGGACAGGCTTCATTGCGACCTAATATGGGAGGCGGCTAAAAGTGGCACCTTTTCCGGTCCGCAATGCATCCATAATTGTGAAGTAAGAAAGCATGAGAGTTTCACTCTCGGGGATCGCCCTTAGCTCGTCGATGCTGTGGGGGTTCACGAGCAACTTGAAGCGTATCTATGGCCAGTGCCGCTTGTGCGCCAACCCGTGCAAGCAGCCTGCCGAGACATCCATAGGTGGAAAGCTGGCAGTTCTTACATCTTATGCAGAGGAGGAATAACGCATGCGCAGCGTACTTGGACTCGCAACCGTTACTCTTTTGGCCGCGGCTCTCGCACTGGCCAGTCAGAAACAGCCGCACAACGACGTCTTTACTTCTGGGCCGCCGGATGAAGCGCAATTGGCCCAAAAAATCCGCCATGAGCTCCTGATGTTGCCGTACTACTCGATTTTCACCGACCTCGCTTTTAAGTTGGATGGCAGTGTGATCACGTTGGAGGGTGCGTGCCCTCCCGAGCCTCCCTGGGACATTCGATCTGACGCGGAAAACGTCGTGAAGCGAATCCCAGGTGTAACGAAAGTAATCAATAATATCAAGCTTCTGCCGGTGTCGGACATGGATTGGCAGATACGTCGAGCCGAGGCCAAAGCCATTTACGGCGACCCGGAGATCGGAATGCGCTACGGGTATCAGGCCTTACCCTCGATTCATATCATCGTTGAAAATGGGCACGTGACGCTGGAGGGCGCGGTCGACAGCCAGATGGATGACACCATCATCCGCATGCGCGCCAACGCGGTGCCGGACGTTTTCTCCGTCACTGACAACCTGGTTGTCCTGAACCCGCCAAAAAAGAAAAAGGAAGAATGAGCTAGCCTGGAGGGATTTTGCCCCAGACTGCCAGTGTCCTGTCCCAGTGATTCGCGATGTAAGTCGCACCAGCCCCTGACGGGGCTTCAGAGTCGCTATCGCAATACGGCACTCCTTCAATGAACTGGATCCCGTCAATAAGCTGTCCTCTCCCTTGTGGAGTCTGTGTGATAACCCTGGTTTGCGTGTCATTCCGAGGAGCCGCAGGCGACGAGGAATCTTGCACTGCCTTGAAAATACTCAGAGCGAGATTCCTCGCTCCGCTCGGAATGACAGTGTAGGCAGGGCTATCACACAGACTCTCGTGGAGAGGGCTGTTGACGCGGGTTTGGCCGGCGAAAATGTAGAAACCCCGGATTCCCGCTTTCGCGGGAATGACCGCCCTGCGACCCCCATTGTCGGTCTTGCCTTCCGGGAATATAATTCGGCTTTGCAGTTCGGCCATCGTGTTGTCCTTCCCGATGATTTATCTGATTTACAGCTTCTTGTTCACGCTGGGGGTGCTGCTGACAGCCCCTTATTACCTTTGGAAGCGGCGTGATGAACTGGCGGGAAGGCAATGGCGGGAGCGATTCGGGCTGTTGCCGGAATCATTCCAGCAGGCGGCACGCGGCGCCATTTGGCTTCATGCCGTCTCGGTTGGCGAGACGTTGGCGGTGGCGAGCCTGGTGCGCGATCTACAGGCGCGATTTCCTGACAGAAAGATTTTCATGAGTAGTGTCACGCCCGCAGGCCGCGCGGCAGGAGAAAGGCGCCTCCCCCGGGTGGCCGGCCGGTTCTACCTGCCTATGGACTGGCGCAGGGCGGTTGGCGCGGCGCTGGAACGAATCCAGCCATCGTTGCTCGTGATCGTGGAGACCGAGTTATGGCCTAACCTTTTGCGCGCCTCGCACGACTTTGGAGCACGGATTATTCTGATTAACGCGCGCCTTTCCACTCGCTCGTTTCGACGTTACCGCCTGCTGCGCCCATTCATGCGCCGTGCGCTCGAGCATGTGGACGTGATCTGCGCGCAGACAGAAGCGGACGCCGAGCGCTTCCTCCAGTTGGGCGCGGCGCCGGAGCGTGTGGCGCTCGCTGGAAACTTGAAGTTTGATTCCGAGCCGCCTCGCCTGGCTGCTTTCCCTCCCCTCCTGAAGAAAGCTGCGGCCAGCGCGGCGCGCGCCCCTATCATGATTGCAGCGAGCACGATGGCGGGTGAAGAACCATTAGTCCTCCAGGCCTGGAGCAAGGTCCGGGCACAGTATCCCAAGGCCTTGTTGATCCTCGCGCCGCGGCACCCTGCCCGTTTCGACGAGGTTGCTCAGATTCTAACCCGCTGCGGCTTTGGCTACACTCGGCGTACGCATCTCGCGTCCCAGGAACCGGAGATTTCCAAGCAAGTGGCAGCGGCCGACGTCCTCCTGCTCGATAGCATCGGAGAATTGGCGGGAATCCTGGAATTGGCAGACGTGGTTTTCATTGGAGGGAGTCTAGTCCCCACCGGGGGCCACAATATTCTTGAAGCTGCCTACTGGGCGAAGCCCGTAGTCTTCGGCCCACATATGGAAAACTTCCAGGATATTGCCCGACTTTTCCTGGAGGCTCAGGCTTGCGTCCAGGTTCGGGACGCGAAAGAGCTACTGGAAACCGTGTTGAAGTTGTTTTGTGACCGCGCCGCTGGTCAACGCATGGGCGAGCGCGGCAAGCGCGTCTTGGAAGAGCGAACAGGGGCGACGGCTCGAGTGCTGGAACAGATTCAGCGCTTGCTCGGTCAGAGAAATGAACGTATTCCTTAAAGGTTTGTCAAGGATCTTCCTGACTGGTGTGCAGTTGCGCCACGCTGCCTATCGGCATGGGTGGCTCAAGACACGGCGCTTGAACCGCCCCGTAATCAGTGTCGGCAATCTGAGCGTGGGCGGAACGGGCAAGACTCCGCTGGTGATCCTGATGGCCAGGACTTTGCTGGCCGGTGGGCACCGCCCTTGCATCCTTACGCGCGGTTATGGGCGGCGTCGCGGAAAATCTCTCATCATTATTGATCCCGGCGCAGGCCTCGTCTTTGATCCCCAGGAGGTAGGGGACGAGCCTGCCGCAATTGCCAGAGCGCTGCCCAATGTTCCCACCATCGTTTCCCGCGACCGCTTCCGTGCGGGCACCATCGGCGAGCAGGACTTTCAGGCTACCGTGCACCTGCTGGACGACGGATTTCAACACCTCGCCCTGTATCGCGATCTTGATGTGGTTTTGCTCGACGTTATGTGCCCCTCGTCCGGCCTCGCCCTGCTTCCCGCCGGCCGCCTGCGGGAGCCGTTCTCAGCCCTCCAGCGGGCTCACTGGGTGATACTCACCCGGACTGAACTAGCCGACGGGGCCGCTCTGCAAGCGCGAGTTCAAGCGGCGAATCCACGAGCTCGAATCTTCCGCTGCGTCACGAGGCTTGCCGGGTTCGTGGAGATGCGAAGCGGTCTGCCGGAACCCCTTGAGAACCTGCTCGGCAAGAATGTCGCAGCCTTCTGTGGAATTGGGAACCCTCGAGCTTTCTTTGCTGACTTGCGGAGTTGGGGGTTGGAGGTGGTGGTGGAGCGGGTTTTTCCCGACCACCATGCGTACAAGCGCCACGAGTTGGAGAACCTTGGTGTGCTGGCGCGAAGCGCGGGCGCGGCAGCCATTCTGACCACCGAGAAAGACCTCATGAACCTGCCGCCGCACTGGAATCCTCCCGTGCCGTTGTTTGCCTGTTGCATTCGAAGTGAAATCGAGGAGAAGATGGAATTCGCGCATGCGTTGCTGACCGAGGTGGAAGCAGCGGCCACGCGGAGGGCAACTTGAAGAGTCACCAGATTTCATCCTTGAATCCGAAAAAGATCATGGTGCGGGCCACCAACTGGATTGGCGACGCTGTCATGTCTCTGCCGGCCATTGAGGCGCTGCACACGCGCTTCCCGGATTCCGAAATCGTTCTCGTCGCGAAACCTTGGGTCAGCGACCTTTATCAAAACCATCCGGCCATCAGCCGGCAAATCGTTTATGACGCGGAAGGCGAGCATCGGGGAATCCGGGGCTTCCGGAGACTGGTCCGGACAATCCGCGCGGAGCGCTTTGACGTGGCTATTCTTCTTCAGAATGCCTTCCAAGCGGCCTGGATGGCTTGGTCGGCGGACATTCCCCTCCGCGTCGGCTACGCCCGGGATGGGCGGAGTTCGCTGCTCAACGCCGCCGTGGAGGTTCCCCCACCGGCAGCTTATGGGCATCAAGCTTACTACTACCTGCAATTGCTGTTTCGTTGCGGGCTAATCGACAAGCCCCAAGCCGTCGAAGCGGTTCACCTCTACCTCGCCGATTCGGAGCGAAGGTGGGCGGGAAAGCAGCTTCAAACCTTGGGTCTGGGCGGCAAGCGGTTCTTCGCGGGCCTCTGTCCCGGCGCCTCCTTTGGTCCGGCAAAGCGCTGGTTGCCGGACCGCTATGCGAAGCTGGCGGATCGCCTGATTGATGCCCTGGGCGCGGATGTGCTAATCTTTGGCTCCCGCGCCGAGAGCCCCTTGGCTGAGGCTGTGGCGCAGGCGATGGCACATACGCCTGTGCTGGTCGCAGGGAAAACCACCTTGCGCGAGTTCATGGCATTGCTGGCGAAGTGCCACCTGGTCATTACGAACGACTCCGGCCCTATGCATCTGGCAGCAGCGCTCCAGTTACCGCTATTGGCCATCTTCGGCTCCACGACCGAGCACGCCACGGGACCTTTAGGTCATCAGGTGCGCATCATAAAGCATCGCGTCGAGTGCAGTCCTTGCGGCCTTCGTGAATGCCCAATCGATTTCCGATGCATGACCCGAGTTACCGTGGACGATGTTTACAAGGCGGCACTGGAGTCGGTGAAAGAATGGGGAATCACGCCCTGAAACTCGGATCGGGCGATCGGGTGATCGGGCGAACACCTCCCGATCTCCCGATCAGCCGATTTCCCGATACCAGAGCCTCCTCTTAAGTCGAAGTCATGCTTATCACTGCTCGAGATCGCGCAACCTTGCTTTCGATTATTGAGAGGTTTCCCCGCCGGCGGATTGTCATGCTGGGGGACTTGGTGGCGGACGAGTACGTCTATGGGGAAATCGCTCGGGTTTCCCGTGAGGCGCCGGTCCTGATTCTGAAGCAGCGCGAGAAGCAGGTAACGCCAGGGGGCGGAGCCAACGCCGTCAACAATTTGGCCGACATGGGCGCCCTGGTTATTCCGGTGGGCGTAGTCGGTGACGATGACACGGGCGAAGCATTGCTCCGTTATTTCCACGAGAAGAATATTTCCACGCGCTACGTGGTGCGGCTGGCCGATTACCAGACCCCAACGAAATCGCGCATCCTCGGCGGGCTCAGCCACTGGCAGCGCCAGCAGATCGTTCGCATCGATCGTGAACCGGCTCAATTACTGGCAAGGGAAATTCGCAGGCGGTTAACTCGCAGTGTCCTTTCCCTGCTGCGCCCCTCTTCTGCCCTTCTGGTGTCCGACTATGGCTACGGGTCGACGGACGCGCGCGAGGTGGAGTTTCTAAGCCGCAGGAAGGATTGCGCAGCACTGCCAGTGGCGGTGGACTCCCGCTACGACCTGCTGGCCTACAAGAACGTTACCACGGCTACCCCGAACGAGCCGGAAGTAGAGGCGGCTTTCGGCGAGACGATTGGCCACAACCTGGAGCGGCTTCACGCCCTGGGAAGAAAACTAATGCGCCGCCAGCGTTTGCGAGCTCTTCTGGTCACTCGCGGCCGCGACGGCATGGTGCTTTTTGAGCCGCGCCGGGAGCCCCGCCATTTGCCCATCTTCGGATCTGATCAGGCGGTGGATGTGACCGGGGCGGGCGACACGGTAATTGCCGCCTACACGCTGGCGCTAGGGGCAGGCGCAAGCTTCCTGCACGCCGCCATGATTGCGAACTGCGCCGGCGGCCTAGTCGTGATGAAGCGAGGCACGGCTTCCGTCACCGCCGCCGAGCTGCTGGAAGCGATCCGAAACGCATGAACGTCCCGATCATACCGCGCGAAGGAGTCACTGAACTCGGTGTTCAGTTGCGCCGCGCCGGGCGCCGCATCGCGTTCGCCAACGGGTGTTTCGATGTCCTGCACCCCGGCCACGTGCGTTATCTTCAGGCGGCGAAGCAACAAGGGGACATCCTGGTAGTCGGCGTTAACAGCGACCGCTCGGTCGCGACTCTCAAGGGCCCGGGAAGGCCGCTGCTCCCGGCCGAGGCGCGGGCAGAGCTGGTGGCGGCGCTGGAGTCGGTCGATTACGTGGTCATTTTCGATGAATTGAATGCGGAGGCCATGTTGAGCGAACTTCGCCCCCACGTGCATTGCAAAGGGCCCGACTACACCACTGAGACGGTTCCCGAAAGAGGGCTGGCGAAGAGGCTGGGGATTGCCGTGGCCATCGTCGGCGACCCCAAGGACCATTCGACCCGCAGCTTGCTGGCTGAGATCGCCCGGCGGTTTGGAAAAGAGGGGCGAGAGTAGCGCTCATGCGAAGCTTTCTGGTGATTCGCCTGAGTTCCATCGGCGATATCGTACACGCTCTGCCCGCCGTGGCGGCGTTGGGGCAGTCCTTCCCGCAGGCCAAAATCCATTGGCTCATCGAAAGGCGCTACGCGCCGCTGCTGGCGGGAAATCCCTACGTGCATCGCATCATTCCGCTCGACACGCTCAGTTGGCGAGGCAGTCTTCCTCCGCTTTCAGTGATCGAGGAAACGCTGAAGACCTTGATAGGATTGCGGCAGGGCGCTTACGAGACCGTCGTGGATTTTCAAGGTCTGTGGAAGTCAGCCCTCATTGCGCTTTTGGCCGGCGCGGAAGAGAGAGTGGGCTTGGCTGAGCCCTGGCTGCGCGAACCAAGCGCCGCCGTTCTTTACACTGCGCGGGTTCCCGTAGCGGGACGACATGTAGTGGAAGAGAGTCTTGCCCTGGTCGAGCACCTGGGAGCGCGCGTGGGGCCCTGGCAGTTCCCCCTGCCGCACTCTCCCGAGACCGACCAGTACATTGACGATCAACTAGCTCGCCTTGAGGCGCGCGACTTCATGATCATTAACCCGGGAGGGGGTTGGAAGTCCAAGCGCTGGGCGCCGGAGAACTACGCCCTGCTTCTTCGCCACCTGGAGGCCCGATTCAGCAGCAAGCTCATGCTCACCGGGTCGCCGCAGGAATCTGATTTGATTTCAGGAATTCTGAAAAGCGCGGGAACCAAGCGGGCCTTTTATTTTCCTTCCAGCGTCGTCCAGTTCATTGCGCTGGTGCGACGCGCGCAATTGTTCCTGGGAGGCGACACGGGACCATTGCACTTGGCGGCGGCCGTGGGAACACCCGTAGTGGCCATTCATGGCCCGACCGACCCGGCACGGAATGGCCCCTTCAGCAAGGCGGATATCGCACTTTACAATCAGGCGCCGGTCAATCATTCACGCCGGGATCGGAACGCCGCTTATATCGAGGGTATTTCGGTAGAGAGCGTCGCGGCGGCCATCGAGGAGCGCCTGGCGAGGGTCAATGCCTAAGGACTACTCCACTTGGGCGGCGCGATGGCGCGTGCCGCTGGGCTTTGCACTGGGGGCCTTATACTTGATCCTGGCGCAGCCCGCGCCGGCGCTACTGCTTTCCGGGGCCTCTCTGGCGCTCGCCGGTCTCCTCTTGCGGGCTTGGTCGGCAGGTTACCTCGCCAAGAACCAGCGGCTCGTTGCGAGCGGCCCGTATGCCTACACCCGTAACCCCCTTTACCTTGGCAGTGCCCTGATGGGGCTGGGGGGCGCGGTGGCCGGACGCTCCTGGGTCATGGGCGTGGCTTTCGCCGCCTTCTTCACCCTGGTGTACTGGCCGGTAATGCAGCGTGAAGCGGAATTCCTGCGGCGGGAGTTTCCGGAGGCTTTTGAACTCTATGCCAGCCAAGTGCCGCTGTTCTTCCCCAAGTGGCCCCGCCATCCCTCCCCGCCGGCGAGGTTCCAGTGGCAGCTCTACTTGAAGAACCGGGAATACGAGGCGGCAGCGGGATATGTGGCCGTCATGGTTTTTCTGGCATTAAAAATGCTTATGCGATAGATTTGAGATGGGGATTTTCGCCCTGCAGTGAGCCTAGTTAACAGAGTGCGTTGCGCGGTTCTCAAATTCGCAGGCCTGCTGCTGGCGGTTATGGCGCTGGCGGATTCCCTTCTCTTCGCACAAGCAAAGACCTCGCCTTTCCAGCCGGGTGAACGCTTGACCTACGATGTCACCTGGTCGGTTTTCCAGGCCGGGACAGTCTCCGCCACTTTGCAGAGTCTGTTTCAAGGCTCAAAGGACGATTACGCTGTCGTCACCACCGCCCATTCGCAGGGTTTCGTCTCACTCCTCTTCAGCGTGGACAACGAATTCCGGTCGGTCTTCAATCCCCAAACCTTGTGCTCCGAGAGGATTTCAAAAAAGATCAACGAAGGACGCCGACACAAGGAAACTGAAATCGTTTTCGATTCCCAGCGAAAGCTGGCGATTCTTGATGAACGCGACTTGAACAAACCTCATGAGCCCCCCAAGCACGCCGAGAACGAAATCCCCAAATGCGTGGAAGATGTGGTCACCGCCTTCTATTACCTGCGCAACCAGGACTTCCAAATCGGCAAGCCCCTTCAGTTGCCGGTTAACGACGGCTCGAAAACCTACGATGTGACGCTTGACGTCCAGGCACTGGAAACGATTCAAGCTCCCCTTGGCCACCGTTCGGCCATCCGCGTCGAGCCCAAAGTTTTTAGCGGCTTGTTCAAAAGGAGAGGACGGATGCTGGTCTGGTTCAGCAATGACGATCAGCATTTGCCCTTGCGCATTAAATTCATGATCGCCGTCGGGACCATTACCGCCACCCTGAAGTCCGTTACCCACGTTGCTGACCAGACTCGTTCGCCCGGCGCCACTACAGAATAGCCATCTGCTTTCAGCTTTCCCAGCTTGTCACGTTGGGGCCTCCGTTCTCCAGTGTAAGGGAAGGGCTCGCCTACCCTCTGGCGATGGGGGGGACGGCAAGCCGTCCCGCTACAATAGGGTCGAATGGCGGCAGGACTGGGAGTCAGTTGCGGAGCGAAACGTCGGACCGAGCCCGCTGGCTGTTCCCTATTCCCTGTTCCCTATACAATGCGGTATTTTTCCGCCAGCAAGCGCTTGAACTTGGGTTGGTAGATGATGTCGTAGGCAAGCGCTTTGTCGGGAAAGAGATTGAGGGCAAACTGGCGGGCACGGGCGACGAGTTCTGAGGCCTCCTCGATAGGAATGTCGGATTGAGCCACCACGTTCAGGACGAGGTTCACAACGATTTGTAAACGTCTTACCTTGCGGTTTTCTTCAAGAATCTCCTCTTGGCTGGCCACGGTGGCGCCCTCCTCTCTGCACCGGCATTTTAATCTGTCACCTAACTGACCAAACGGGCAGGCTCCGGCCAAATCGGGCTAGGTTTTGCCCCTCTATCTCTAAGTGACCCACTTCTCACATCTGGCCCTGCCTAAGACAATTGTAGTATAAGCTAATGGGGGCTGGCGAGTGCGGACTCAGCAGGCCCTGAGACAGGGTTACAAAGCTCCGACGTGTTCGCTTTGATTCCGTCCAGCGGGAATTTATGTCAACCGAGGCTACGATGGAAACAAAAAGTCTTCTGTCCGCGCGCTGGGGGCAAGTGCGTGGGGCGTTCCGCGAATCGTTCTTGAACTTCCTGCGCGAGAACTCTTTCGGCGTCTCCGCTTCCATCGCCTACTACAGCCTGTTCGCTCTCTTTCCCATGCTGCTGCTCCTTCTGGGAGTGAGCGGTATATTCATCCGCCACTATGAACTTGCCGGCCGCTTGGCGCGCGTGCTGGCGCATTACTTGCCCCTCAGCAGAGACTTGATCATGACCAATCTGGTGAGCATTTCGCGAGCTTACGGAAGGGTCAGCGTGGTCTCGGTTTTGCTGTTGCTATGGGCTTCTTCCGGCGTCTTTCTTCCCCTCGAGCGCGCATTGAACCAGGCATGGGAAGTCCCGGAGCAGCGGAGTTGGTGGCGAAGACGGCTCCTCGCCCTCGAGATGGCGGCCATCTTCGGGTTCCTCGCCCTGCTCTCGACGCTTCTCGTGGAAACCCGCAGGTACACTCACGCCTGGCTCAAAACCTGGGTGGCAAGCGCGCTCCTCCCTTTCATGGAATTCCTCTATCGCGGAATCTTCATGGTCGCTACCTTTGGCATCACCCTGCTCATGTTCTTGGTGATATTCGAGCGGCTGCCTAACCGCCGCATGACCATTCGGCAGGCTTTTCCCGGAGCTCTGCTGACGGCCCTTTTCTGGCAAGCGGCGCGCGGGCTGTTCTTCCGCCTCCTTCCCTATTTCAATTACCGCCAGATCTATGGCTCGATTGGAGCAGTGGTGGCCCTGCTGACCTGGGTATACATTTCCTCGGCTGTGATGCTCTTTGGCGCTAAGGTGTCCCACGCGCTCTATCGCACCTGGCGACTCAAGCCGCTGCCTGCCGAGCCTGCTTCGACTGAGGCTGAAACTGTTCCGCAAACGGGGGACGACGAGCCGTCCCCGCACACGTTGTAAGGGTGGGGCTTGCCGACGGCTTTCCAGATTAGCGGTGAGGGGCGAAGCAAATTTGGTGATAGGTCGTTCCGCTGGAAAATGGTTCGGGGCGGACCTGGGACATTTTGTCCCTAACTGCCGGGCCCCAGGGCCGCGGCTTGCGATCCTCAAGAGAAGACAAAGGGCGACCCTCCCTCTGCGCCTAGGCAGGGGTAACTAGGCTCCGTTTCTCGAAAATGGCATTTTTAGCCGGTTTTGTGAGGGCCCCTGTTTCGTCTTGCCCTTTGCGTGGCAGCTAAGGCAACTAGCCGAGTCTTTGGTGATTTGGACCCCTTGAAATCGCGCCATGCCGCTGCTCAAAGGTGGAACGTCGTCACCCGGAAGCCGTCGCCCATCTGCACCGTGGTCGCCCCCTCGATATCCGGGCGGAAAATACGAATTCCCCGCTCTTGCAAGCGCGCCAGAGTCTCCGGACTGGGCAGGTTTCCAAAATCACCTGAGGCCCCGGTGATCATTGCCAAGCGAGGGTTGACCCGAGCGAGGAATTCCGAACTGTTGGATGAATTCGAACCGTGATGGGCCACTTTCAGGACCTGGCTGTCCAGGTCTTGCCCGGAAGCCAGCAATTCCCGCTCGACTTTCGCGCTGATGTCGCCTGTGAGAAGCACGCTTCCGCCATGATAGGCGAGGCGAAGAACCAGCGAATCATCGTTGGAAGGCAAGGCGGCGGGCCGCCACGACCGCGCGGGCCACAACACCTGCACGGTAGCGCCGCCACGCTCCAACTGGTCTCCCTCGGCCAGCGTCCGCTCCGTCACGCCCTTTTCGCGTACCTTTTCCAGCAAAGCCGAGTAGGCGGGGGTGGGAGAAATTGCCGCGTGCCAGAACTCGCCGATCTGAAAGTTTCGCACGACCGCGAAAAGGCCCCCCAAATGATCTTCGCGCGGATGGGAAAGCACCACGATATCAATCTTCTTGATCCCCCGTGACCACAAGTAAGGGGAGACGATGTCTTCCCCGGGGTCCCAGAGGCGGCCCTGCAAGGCGCCTTCGCTGGTGCTGCGGTGGCGGCTTCCTGAGGCATCCACCAGCATTGTAGTTTTGTCAGGAAGCACCAGGAAAAGTGAATCGCCCTGGCCGCAGTCAAGCGTCGTGACCTCTAGCACTCCAGAGGGAAGGCGGGGGGAAAACGGATGAATGGCGACCAGCACGGCCATCACTCCAACAGCCGCCATTGAGAGCCCGAAGGCCCAGGTCCGCCTGCCGAGCGCTAGCGCGGCCACGAGAATGGAAAGAGCAAACCCGCAGCCAACCCACAACGGGGGATCAGGCACCCGGAACGAAAGCCAAGGCGGCAAATGAGGGAGGTCCGTCAAGGCAAACAGTCCTGCCATGACGGCCGCCAGCGCCTTCGCCGGCCAAGCTGCAAGCGCCGGCAGAAGAGTGCCCAGCAACACAGTTGGAACCGCAATGGCCAGCAGCAAGGTCATCAAAGGGCCAGCTAAGGCATTAAGGCTGATTCCCGCCAAGGCCACACGATGAAAGGTCGCTGCCATGGGGAGCAGGAGCCCAACCTGAAGGACTGCGGAGAAGAGCAGAATGTTGACCGTCCAGAGCAGCAACCGCGTCGGCCCCGTCACGAGAGCGCTTGCCAACCCGTCATGCTGGTCCAGAAAGTGCGACCGCTTCCTGAGCGCTGTGATTAATGAGCGCAGGTCCAGCCGGAATTGCGCCTGCCGGGGAGCCAGTGCGGCATCCAGCGTGCGCTCCCCCGGATCACGTAAAGCGCGCCGATAGGGTTCCGTCGTCCGTTCCAGGATGGGCACCGCCAGCCCGACAATGAGCAAGGCGGCTGAGAAGGAAAGTTGAAATCCGGACTCGAAGAGCCAAGCCGGGCGGGAAAGCATCAGGATGAGCGCTGCCAGCCCGATAGTGTTCAAAGCGGAGTGGCCGCGGTCAAGCAGCCGGGCCAGCAAGTAGACCGAAATCATCAGGGTGGCGCGCAAGGTGGGCGCACGCTGCTCAACCAAAAGGGAATAGAAGATGAGGAAGGCAAGAACCATCAAGCACCTTGCCCGTTCGCCGAGCGGAAACAAGCCCACCAGCCAACTTGCCAGCAACACCAGCAGGCCAACGTGCAGGCCCGCGATCACCAGCAAATGATAGAGCCCCGTCTTGCGGAAATTCTCGATGGTTTCCGAGTCCAGCGCGGACCGGTCGCCCAGCAAAACAGCTTTGAGCACCGTACCGTATCGCCCTTGGGCGGACCAGCGCGGGTAGAGACCATCTATGGAGCGTAGTAGCGCATTACGAATCCGCTCGACCAGCGTCCAAATCCCGCTCGAGGTCTCCTTGGGTAGTTTTTCAACCAGCAGGGGATTCTTGATAGTCCCTACCCAATAAATGTCTTCGTTGGATTCCATCCAGCGGCGAAAGTCGAAGCTGCCGGGATTCTGATAAATCCGCGGCTTTCGCAAGCGCACCAGCACACGGATGGCGTCGCCGTACTGGAGACGCAATGAGTCCAAGAGTGCCCAGCTATCTGCCCGCTCGGATGCCTGAAGGCGTAGCCGCACCTTTCCGGTCAATTCGTGAGAGCTCTCCCCGCTCTCGGCGCGCTCTGTCTTGAGGTCGAATTGAAGCCCATAAGCGGTGCGGAGGGGCGTGGAGATGACTCGGCCTTGCAGGCGAAGGGGATCTTGAAGGTCAACCCCCTGCGCGGCCAGCTTGCTTACATGGTTCGGCGGGAATCGGTACTCGAACAGGCAGCCTGCGGAAGCGCCGGCAGCCACAAACCCGAGCAGCGCGAGAAGCAGGGAAACCCGCTCCCAGCCCGCGCGCAACACGAGCAATCCGGCAAGTAAACAAGCTCCCACGCAGGCCGGAAGCGCAGCGAGCACGAAGCCGTGGGCGTGCCCGGAGCCAGCCAGAAATATCCCCAGCGCGAAACTGGCCGCCATCAATAACAGGGGGCTTTTTATGTACCCTGTTTGACCCCCTGTGGTTTCGGTCCGTGGGACGTTTATCGGTTCCATCTGCGTTGCGGCTCTGCCGCCTGACTTGCGGAAAGGGTTTGCCTTTCCGGCCAGTCTATTCCTTCTCTGCGCTGCAAGTCAGGGGGCAGAGCCGCACGGGCAAAGTGAGCCCGCAATCCCGTCGAAGCGGAGCGAGATGCCTTGCCGCAGTGGGAATGACAGGGGTCGAGCGAGCTGAATAGCGGGCCATGAACGTCCGCTCGAAGCCATCGAGCATCGTCAATCCTTCGCTGCCCGCTACTGCATATATTCCGACTTGACGTAGTCCCTGCTCTTCCCCACTTTGTGGCAGTCCCAGCAGAGCTTCATATTCTGCAAAGTGGGTTTTTCGTCGTTGCCTTCGAATACCTCAAAGCCCCAGCCACCGGTGTCGGCATAAAGCTTGGCATTCTTCTTCATCAGAAAGGTGGCCTTCAGTCCCCGACCCTCGATCGCTCCCGGGGAGTTGCTCGTGCCATAGAGCTCCAGGGCCAGCATGGAACCGTCAGGGAAGAGTTTGCCGGACCTAAGCGCCGGCCAGCCGATATCATTGACGTAAACGTTGTGGAGGCCTTGAAACCTGTCAAATAGCGGGTTGTCCCGACTGTAGATCACCATGGTCTTGACGTGCCTCCAATGGCGCGGGTCGTTGGGATAAGCAGGATAAGCAATGGCGGGTTTCTTCTGAGCGGGGTTAGCTGCGGCTGGTTTCTTCTGAGCCTGAGCCATCAACCCCCCCAGGCCCGCCACCGCCGCCAAGATAAGTAACGACACAATCCTGGTGCGGGTTGTCATGGAGAGATACCTCCTGATGCATTGCTCACATGGAATGTCGACCTCGACAGAGGACTACCGGAATCCCGGCCCACATTCTAACGCTTGTACTTTCCATGTCCAGTGGAAAATTCGCACCTGCCAAAGGCCCTGCGTGATCCTGCGGCTTGAAACGTATTCATTAATCCATGGACAGACAAAGCGATTTCACGCAAAGTCGCAAAGTACGCAAAGGTCGCAAAGCAAAAAGGCGTTCCTCTTTGCGGCTCTTCGCGCCTTTGCGACTTTGCGCGAGCTGTTTTGATTCTTTCACACGTTTTCGTGCCGAAGGCCACATTGTGGCGCCAGTACCGCAAGGATCGTTCCGTCATGCCGGGACTACGAGGTGGCTGGGGTTACGCGCTGCGCGCCAGCTTGGCCAGAGCCTCGATGTGGTAGGTCTGCGGGAACAAGTCAAACAATTCGATGGAGTGCAATTGGTAGCCGTGGCGAGCAAGAAAGCGCAGGTCGCGAGCCAAGGTCGGCGGGCTACACGAGAGGTAGTGAATCTTGCGCGGGCGCAGGGCGGCGAGGAGCTTTAGCGAGCCGGCATCGACCCCGGCGCGTGGCGGGTCCATCACCACCAGGTCCGGCTCCGCCTGGGCAAAGCGACGCAGGAAATCGTAGGTGGTTTCATTGGCGGCGCGCAGGTTCAGAAAGCCGTTCACTTCCGCATTGGCCTTCAGGTCCGAGGTTGCAATAGGGTTCGCTTCCACAGCCACAACCCTCTCAAAGCGTCGTGCCAATGGCAATGAAAACAGCCCCACTCCCGCAAACAGGTCCAAGGCGAGCCCACCCTGTTCCTCGCCGGTTAGCGAAGTGACGAGTTCGAGGGTGAGAAAGCGCGAGACTTGAAAGAACGAGCCGGGACTGACCCGGTAGCGGATTCCACCTACCGAATAATGCAGCCCAGGCTTGCCCAGCACACGGAACCAGTTCTTCGCCGCGAGTGCCACGCATACCGCGCCTGGGATCCTCTCCAGGAGGTTGCGCCCCACCTGTTCACTTTCGGCACTGGCAGCCTCGTTTTGCAGCGCGAGCATGACTTCCTCGTCGCGTTCGTCAGCGAACAAATCAATTTCCCGCAGCGTCGCGAGCCCTTGCGCCCACTCCGGCCGCCGCAATTCGCCCAGCACCGCATTGAGCCGCGGCGAGAGAATAAGGCAGTTGTCGACTGGAAAAACTCGGTGCGACTGTGGCTCGAAGAAGCCCAACTCGACTCCCCCGCTGGGTTGCCGGGCGACCTTGATCTGCGCTTGGTTCCGATAATTCCAGGGCGGACCGGCGCGCACCGGGATCTCTCCCTTCCAGTCAATGCTCCCCAACCTGCGCAGCGTCTCCCGCAGGATTTCACGCTTGCTTGTGGACTGTAGTTCCGGAGCCATGTGTTGGTAGTGACAGCCTCCGCAGCGGCCGAAGTAAGGGCAGGGTGGATCGATTCGCTCCGGGGCGGCCTGCAAAATCCGAAGGGGTCGAGCGTGGACCACTCCTTTGGCGGTACGAACTTCTTCCACCTCGACGCGCTCGCCCGGAAGCACCCGCGGAACCAAAACGGCGCGGCCCGCGTGGTGGCCAAGGGCATCGCCGCCGTAGATCAGCTTGGTGGGGGTGAGTTCGAAAGACATGGCGTCGAAAACCGAAATCCGAAATTCGAAACTCGGAACTTAAGGGGCGAAATTCGAAGGCACTGACGATTTTCGATTTTCGAATTTCGATCTTCGATTTCCCTGCCTACATGTAGAAGAGGCTCAGGCGCGGAAGCTGATAATACTCGAGCAAGCATCTCTTCCGGAACTGCCGCTCGAGCGACTCGATTTGCGGCCCGGTCATTTTCCGGCGATAAGGACCCAGGCCGCGTCCGACTTCTCCCTGGATCTCCGCCAAGCGTTCAACGGAGGCTGCGCGGGTGAGCGAAGCGGTGAGCTTTTCCTCGAGAGCTGTCAGGCGCATCTCGAGCGCTTCCAGGTCGGCAAGGAGTTTGGCAGGCTCCTGAGAGGCTGTGTCGCGAAGTGCGGCCGCTATTGAAGCCAAGTCTTCCGCCAGAAACTGCTGGCCCTTTTCAGCGGCTTTGCGAGAGGCATTCTCCACGGCCTGCGCGTTGCGATTCAGGTAGCGCAGAAGGTCCTCACATGCGAAAGGAGGAGGCGAATCCCTCCGAACGCCACCTTGGATTTCACCCGCTCGCGCTTCCTCGGCGGCGCGCAGAACCTCTTGCGTGCAATACGCCAGGGCGTTCACCATCCTGTATTTTCGCTGGCGCGCTTTGAACTTATCGAAAGCGCGCGCGATGCCCACCAGAACCGCCTCCAGAGGAATGCCCGCGTCCTTCCAGGATTCGATGAGGGCCCAATCAAGCGGCGAGAGAAGCGTCTTCGTGCCACGGCACTGCTGATAGCGCTCTTCGACTTCGGTGAAGTAATTAAAATAGTCGTCAGTCATCAGTTACCAGTTTTCAGTTGTCAGTAAAGGCTGTCAGCTTTCAGTAAGCACAAGCTCCCGTTCCCGGTGTCATTCCGAGCGTAGCGAGGAATCTCGCTCTATCTTTGGCGGAAGGGATCGGAGCAAGATTCCTCGCTGCGCTCGAAATGACAGAGCTCTTTAACTGATGACTGATTACTGACTACTTTTTCCGGTTCCGTTCGTAGATTATTCGCAAGCCTTCGAGGGTGAGCGCGGGCTCGACCGGAGGCTTATATTTTGAGGCTCCGGCCACTAACGCGGCCTGTCCGCCGGTGGCAATCACCCTGGTTTTCTTGCCCAACACATGGCAGAGGCGGTCCAGGATGCCATCGACCAGGCCCACGGCGCCATAGAAGAGTCCGGATTGCATACTGGCCACCGTGTTGGTCCCAATGATGTGCTGCGGCTCGCGGATTTCGACGCGCGGCAATTTCGCCGCGCGCTCGAAGAGCGCTTCTGCGGACACCTCCAGGCCCGGCGCGATGGCTCCACCCAAATACTCACCTTTCTCGGAGACGACATCAAAAGTTATCGCCGTCCCGAAGTCCACTATGATGCAAGGGCCGCCGTACTTCTCGAAGGCGGCCACGGCGTCGGCGATGCGGTCCGCGCCTACTTCTTGCGGGTTGTCGTAATGGATGGCCATTCCTGTGCGCGTCCCCGGAGTCAGGAAGAGCGGCTTAAGGTGGAAGTACTTCCTGGCCATTTCCTCCAGCACAGGATTGAGCGTCGGGACCACGCTGGCGGCCATGATGGCCTTAATCTGGTCCGCCTGGACGCTGTCCAGCGTGAAGAGGTTGCGGGTGAGGATGCCGTATTCATCCGCGGTCTGCGACTTGTCAGTCTTCAGCCGCCATTGGGCGCGTAGCACCTGGCCCTCGAAGACCCCCAGAACCGTGTTGGTGTTTCCTACGTCGATAACGAGTAAGTGTTCAGTCATCAGTTTTCAGTTCTCAGTTCTCAGTTAACAGTTCTCAGCCCTCAGCTATCGGTCATCGGGGCGGAATTATGTCATTCTGAGCCCCGGCTTGTCGCGGCGAAGAATCACTGCAGTTGTTCCTTCGGCTCTTGGCGCCTACGAGCTGCCGAGATTCCTCTCCCGCCACTGCGGGATCGGAATGACAGAATATTTTAACCGACGACTGACAACTGCAGGCTGATTACTTGACCTCGGCAATCTCCCCTGCCACCAAGGCCTCCTCGCGCGAGTCGTCATAACGCACTCGGAGCGCGCCGCTAGGATCGAGGCCGATTGTTGTGGCAAGGCATTCAGCCTCGGCGGTCACGATTCGGATACGCTTCCCAGTCGCATACGTGGATGCCGCTGCCCAGCGCTCGGCGATAGCGCCGCTACCCTTCTCCAAGAGCAGGTGGTAATACCGTTCCAATTCTTTCAGCAAGGCAATGCAAATCTGAACGCGCGACCAGGGCCTTTGGCTCTCGATTCGCAAGGAAGTGGCGGTGGGCTTCAATCCGGCTGGCATCTGGCTGTGATTGACGTTGATCCCGATACCCAGCACGACAGCGTGGAGTCGCCCCAGCTCCGCATTCATTTCCGTAAGGATGCCGGCAACTTTCTTCCCGTTCACCAGCAAGTCGTTGGGCCAGCGGATATCCACGCCAAGCCCCGTGATCGTGCTCAGGGTCTGTTGAGTAGCCAGGCCGGCCATCAAGGTGAGAATGGGGGCCGCAGTAGGAGAGAACGGGGGGCGTAAGATGACCGATACATAGATGCCGCTGGATTTTTCCGAATACCACGTCCGGCCCAAACGCCCGCGGCCACCCGTTTGTTCCTCGGCCACGACTACCGTCCCGTGCTCCGCGCCATCCTGCGCGAGAACCAAGGCAGCGGTGTTCGTCGAGTCGGTCCGGAAGAAGTGGATGATGGCGCGCCCAATCTCGGTCTCCCCCAGTTCCGGCTGGATCAAGCTGGGCACGAGAATGTCGGGGATCTTCATGAGTTGATAGCCGGACCCGACATGGCCCTTAATCTCCACACCCAAGTTCCGCAACGTTTTGACCCACAGGGCGACGGCAGAACGCGTGACCCCGATTTGGGTAGCAATCTTGGGCCCCGGAACCACCACCGTGGCGTTTTTCACCAACAAGCGGATCATCTTATCGATTCTGCGTTCCGTAGTTCCGGGAACCATGAGTCCAGCTTCTCCCCCATCACCCCGGCCCGCTCCTCGAAGAGGATGGGAGCTATCTCCCCTCCTTGGTAAGGAGGGGTCGGGGCGGTTGTTGTAACACGGCTGAATTGCTATATCTTACGCCGGCTCGATGCGAAAGTTAATGTCCACAGCAGGAGCAGAGTGCGTCACTGCTCCCACGGAAATGTAATCCACCCCCGTCTCGGCATAAGCACGGATGTTGGTGGCATCGATTCCACCCGAGACCTCCAGCCGTATACGTCCCGCCGCGCGCTCCACGCACTGCCGGACTTCGGCCGGGGTCATGTTATCCAGCAGCACGCCGTCGGCCCCGCAATCCAACGCTTCCTTCAGTTCGGCGAGGCTGGCTACTTCTACTTCGATGTGATATCCCGCCGGGCGTTGGCGCTTGGCATTCTCCACCGCGGCACGAATTCCGCCCACCAATTGCAGGTGATTATTCTTGATCAAGATTCCATCATCGAGCCGCAGGCGGTGGTTCTGGCCACCACCCACTCGGACGGCGTATTTCTGAAGGTTGCGCAGTCCCGGGGTGGTCTTGCGCGTGTCGAGGAATTCCGCCTGAGTTCCCGCCAGTTCTTCTTTGAGCCGCCGCGCATAAGTCGCAACTCCGCTCAAATGTTGGAGGAAATTCAACGCCACGCGTTCGCCCGCGAGCAAAGTGGCGGCGGGACCGCAAGCGCTCGCCAGCACGGTTCCAGGGGCAACCTCCGTGCCGTCCTCCAGCGCGGGCTTCCACTCGACGGTGGGCTTGAGAACTTGAAACACCATAGCCGCCACCGGAAGGCCGGCAACCACCAGGCTCTGCTTGCTGCGGAAGGTGCCGCAAGCGCGCATCGCCATGGGGACGGTGAGGGAAGTTGTCAAGTCGCCTTGGCCGAGGTCTTCATCGATGGCCATTTCGACCAGAGTGCGCAGCTCGCCCGAAGACAGGTCCAGGAGGCTGGAAAATTCGCCCATGGTTGGAGGACTGAGGTATCCCATGGTTCAGGCAAGCCTTTCCAAAGCTTCCACCACTTTAGTGTACCGGTCGTCTAACTCCGAGCGGCGATGCTCCACGCCCCGTACCACGTCACGTGGTGCCCGGTCGCGAAACTCCCGATTCTCGAGTTGCGCCTTCACCTGGGCCAGTGCCTGCTCCAGTTTCTCCTTTTCTTTTCGAAGGCGTAACCGTTCCGCTTCGTGGTCCACCGGCTGTTCCTGGAAAACGCGCAAGTCGAATACCGGTCCCCCGCGCACCCCTGGAGCCGCGGCTTCCAAGCGCTCGCGAGTGAAGTTGAGCGCCTGGAAGGCGGAAAGGCGCAAGATGGTTTCCTGGTGCGCGCGGAAAAGTTCAAGCCAGCGCAAATCCTCGCACCCCACCTGCGCGCTGGGCTTCACCTTTTGCAAGCCCATTTCCGCCTTGGCGTTGCGCAGAGTAACTACCAAATCCTGGACCATCTGGAATTGTTTTTCCGAGACCGGGTCCGCCGCGCGCTCGGTGACCAGCGCGAAAGGCGTCAACGATATTGAACTCTCTCGCCCGGCGTGCGGAAGGCGCTGCCACAGTTCTTCGGTAATGAAGGGCATGAAGGGATGGAGCAGGTGGAGCGCCGATTCAAACACCCGGACCAGGTTGATCCAGGCCGGCGAAACTTTCGCTTCATCGCTGCGGCGCGTGATTTCCGGCTTCACCCACTCCAGGTACCAGTCGCAAATCTCATGCCAGAAAAAATGATAGACCTCGTAAGCCGCCTCGTGGAAGCGGTAATCGCCGAGGGCTTCACCCACTTTCCGGCATACGGCCTGCAAACGCGAGAAGATCCAACGGTCGGCCAGCGCCAAAGACTCCGGTGAAGTCACCGCGCTGAAGCCCAGTTCAGGAACCGGCCGCAATACCTCCCCAAGCTGGTCGTGCCAGGCTTCCGGAAGGTTTTGCAAGTTCATCAGGATGAAGCGTCCGGCATTCCAAATCTTGTTGGCAAAAGCGCGGTAAGACTGAATCTTTTCCACACTGAAGGCAATGTCGGTGCCCGGAGCGGCGCTGATTGCCAGAGCAAAGCGCACCGCATCGGTGCCGTACTCTTCCGTGACCTCGAGCGGGTCAATCACGTTGCCTTTGGTTTTGGACATCTTCTGTTTTTCCGCGTCGCGCACCAGAGCGTGAATGTAGAGTTCGCGGAAGGGCACGTCGTTCATGAACTTCATGCCCATCATGATCATGCGCGCGCCCCAGAAAAACAGGATATCGAATCCCATGATCATGAGGTCGTTGGGGTAGAAGCGGCGCAGGTCCGCTGTGTCGTCCGGCCAGCCGAGCGTGGCGAAAGGCCAGAGCGCAGAGCTGAACCAGGTGTCGAGCACATCCATTTCAGGCCGCAACTTCTCCGCCTGGCATCGCGCGCACGCCGCCGGCGCCTCGTGCCCGACCATCACTTCACCGCAGGCATCGCAATACCAGACGGGAATGCGATGTCCCCACCAGAGCTGGCGAGAGATGCACCAATCGTGGATGTTGCCCATCCAATCCAAGTAAATCTTGCGATAATTCTCCGGCGTAATGCGGATACGCCCTTCCTCGACCACGCGGATGGCCGGCTCGGCCAATTCCCGCATCTTCATAAACCACTGCGCAGAGAGCAGCGGCTCGAGCACCGCTTTGCACCGCTGGCAAGTACCCACGCTCAGGGGATAATCCTCGATCTTCTCCAGCAGGCCCTGCTGGCGCAGGTCATGGATGACTTTTTCCCGCGCCTCGAAGCGGTCCAAGCCCCTGTAAGGTCCGGCTTCCTCCGTCATTGTTGCCGAGGTATCGATCACCTCGGGCCGAGGCAAGTTGTGACGCAGCGACATGTCGTAGTCGTTCGGATCGTGAGCGGGCGTCACCTTGACCGCGCCGGTGCCGAATTGCGGGTCGACAAAATCATCCGCGATGACGGGAATTACGCGCTTCAAAAGGGGTAGGACCAGTTTGCGGCCAACGGCGGAGCGGTAACGCGGGTCAGCGGGGTTCACGGCTACCGCGGTATCGCCCAGCATGGTCTCGGGGCGAGTGGTGGCCACGCTAATAAAGCCGGAACCGTCCTCAAATGGATAGCGGATATACCACAAATGGCCCGGGCGCTCCTCGTGCACGACTTCCAGGTCGGAGACGGCCGTGCCGCAGCGGGGGCACCAATTCACAATGTACTTGCCGCGATAAATCAGCCCTTCGCGGTAAAGTCTTACAAAGACTTCTTGGACGGCGCGGGAATACGCCGCGTCCATGGTGAAGCGGTCGCGCGTCCAGTCGCACGAGGCGCCGAGGCGCTCCATCTGGCGGCGGATGGTTCCGCCGTTCTGCTCCTTCCATTTCCAACACAGCTCGAGGAACTTCTCGCGGCCCATCTCGATGCGCCTGCGCTGGCCTTCGCGGCGCCAAACGGCGCGAGCGGAGGCGCTGGGCTCGAGGTCAGGCAAGGCCTCGCGGCCGATTTCCTGCTCGACGATCAGTTGCGTGGCGATGGAGGCGTGGTCGGTGCCCGGCAACCAGAGCACGTCCATGCCGCGCATGCGATGCCAGCGCATCAGGATGTCAATCTCGGTATGCTCGAGCATGTGGCCCATATGGAGCATGCCGGTGATGTTCGGCGGAGGAATCACCAGGCAGAAACGCGGGCGTGTAGGATCGTCAGAAGGACGGTAAAGCCTCTGCGCCACCCAGGACTGTGCCCAGTGCGGCTCGATGGTTTCCGGGGAATATACTTTAGGGATTTCGTTCTCCAACTCTGTTCTCCTACAAGTCAGCTGGCGCCCGTCATTCCCGAGAAAGCGGGAATCCACCCTCCTCCGGACTGACGTGGACCCCCGCTTACGCGGGGGTGACGACAAGAGTGAATTTCTCTTCCTCGCGTGGGCCGCAGGCCCATGGATGCTCTCTCCAAGCCAGGCCCGAAAAAGTCTTGAAGTCAATTTACTATAGCGGCTCAGGGCGAGTGAGTCAAACTGCCAAAATGCAGGATTCAAGAGTCAGGATTCAGGAGTCAGGAAGTGGCGCGCGGCATGGGCGTCTCACCGATGCGCCTGAACGCTTTGGTCTTGACCGTTCGTGCTTCACTGAAATCTGGAATCTGCCATTTTCGATTGCCGCCCGGCGGGACGTGGCGCGGGAATCACGCCTGCCATAGCGCGGGCGTCTCGTCTCCCGCGCCCGCGGGACGGGCATCCCTTCGCTCCGCTCGGGGCAGGCTCGACCGACGTGTCAGGTTCGCTTTTGCAAATATGCAAGCCTAAGGTCGATTCCTTTCAGGGCAAAGCGCAGGTGCCGGGTGCTCGCGGTCAGGTTGCAGGGGTTGGGTGCTGGGGGCTGAAGTATGGAACAGGCATGCCGGCGAGGCGGGATCGCGAGGGGCGCATACATCCCGACAAAACCCATCGAGACCTACGCACCACTCGCCCGATTCGTCACTTGTCACTAGTCACTCGTCACTGCACTTCGGGTCCGATGATAGCGAAAACCGCGCCCTGGGGGTCCGTCAGGATGGCCATACGCCCGACTTTCTCGATGGCCAACGGAGCTAAAAGCGTCTTGCCGCCCAATTCGTTGGTCTTGGCAGCCGTCTCATCGCAATTCGAGACGTAAAAGTACGGCATCCAGTGGGGGGGAGCGGTCGGCTCGCGGAAGCCTGCTGGTGGCATCCCGCCGATGAACTCTTCACCGTTCCGGATGTGCAGGTAACCGGAGGCATCATTTTCGCTCGCGGTAATCGTCCAGCCCAAGAGGCCCGCGTAGAATGACTTGGCGCGCTCGACGTCGGGGGTCATAAGATCCGCCCAGCAGAGAGTCCCATGCACACCGGCGATTCCCAGCCCGCTGTGGGTCTTGTTCTGCCAAAGGGCGAAAACAGCCCCTGTCGGGTCTTGTACGATGGCCATCCGTCCCGCGTCGTAAACGTCGCAGGGTGGAGAGAGGACTTTCCCTCCGAGTTGCGCGGCGCGGCTGGCGGCGTCGTCCGCGTTAGCCACGGCAATATAAATCATCCAGTGCGGGGGTACGCCTTGGGACCGCTGTTCAGGCCGCATGGTGTAGGCAGCGCCGGCGTCTCGCCCCTCGAGCTGGAACATCGTGTAGAAGTCGTTTGGACCCATAGGAAAATCCTTGGCCGTCCAACCAAACAAAGAATTGTAAAAGCTCTTGGCGGCATTCTGATCGGTGGTCGAGAGCTCGAGCCAGCAAAAAGCTCCGGGTGGATGCTTTTCAATGATGCGTCGCATAGTGCGCTGTTGCCTCCATTTGGCTTGTGGAATTTCGATAGCCCAATAACATTGTACTATTTTCCCCCGCCCGGCGTCCCGCGAAAACCGCCGGGAGGTGGCCATTCACCCGGCGGTCATTCCCGCGAAAGCGGGAATCCAGCCCTCTCCCAAGGAGTCTGTGTGATAACCCTGCCTATGCTGTCATTCCGAGCGGAGCGAGGAATCTCGCTCTGAGCATTTTCAAAGCACTGCAAGATTCCTCGTCGTCCCGATCAGATCGGGACTCCTCGGAATGACACGCAGACTGAGGGTGCCACACCGACTCCAAGGGAGAGGGCAGACTTACCTTTGAGAATTGCAGGTTTGAAACTGACGCCACGAACCGGCGGCTCAGCTTGCGTAAATGTCCAAGAAGCTCAGCGCAAGGACCCAGGCTTGGCGGGCTGCGCGGGGGTTGTAGCTCGAGCGCGCGTCGCAGAAGAATCCATGATCGGCGTCCGAGAATTCGGCATTCACGAATGGCTTACCCGCCGCGCGAAGGGCTTCCGTCACCGCACGGGTCACCTCTGGGCCAAGGTGCTTATCCAAGCCGCCCCACAAGAGCATCTGCGGAGCGTGCAAGTCTCCGGCACGATCGAGTAAGCCCGGGCTGTAGGGGTTGGGAGCGATCCCGCCGCCGTAAAAAGAGATGGAGGCACGCACGGGAAGAACCGCATTGGTAAGAAACGCGACGCGCCCGCCCATGCAAAAGCCCACGCAGGCGATTCGCTGCCCTTCGGTCCGCGGGTCCGCGCGCAGCCACTCATAAGCTGAGCGGACGTCAGCTTCGAGGTTAGGATGGGTTAGAGCCATGACATGTGACCTGGCCGCCTCGAAGTTGTTGTACGTTCCTTCGAAGCCGGGCGCGGTGCGATGAAATAACTCGGGTGAAACCGCGGTGTAACCTTCACGCGCAAAACGCTCCGTCACATCCCGGATGTGCGCATTGACCCCGAAGGCTTCTTGATAGACCAGCAAGCCGGTGTGAGCGGCGTTGTCTTGAGGACGCGCCACGTAAGCGCGCATGCTCGTCCCGTCCGCAACGTTCAGGGTAATCCACTCGGTCTGAATTTCCGGCATTGAATTCTCCTCTCTCAGAAGTCGGTCGTCAGTTGGGCTTAAGGGTAAAGGTTAAAGGATAAAGGCTATGGACGTTCCCCTTTCACCCTTGCCCTTTATCCTTCGACCTTTAACTTTTATCCTTTACCCTTTCTCCCTGACGCACAATATTTGCTATTCATTGTTCGTGTTGGGATCCACCGCAACAGCTTGTCCGGTCATTTCCTCGGGCGGGTCGCCTCCCGCCAGCGACTGCGCCAGGATAAGCCGCCGGGCTTCGCCGCGCATCCCCGGCCACCTCAACGCGAAAGTCGCGCCTCCCACCAAGCTGACGATCCCTCCCAGCCGTACGGTTAGCGGTGCTCCCACGTGCTGCGCAATCGCTCCCGAAAGCAACGCCCCAAAGGGCGCCATGCCCATGAACATCATCGAGTAGACCGCCATGACGCGGCCGCGCAATTCATCGGGGACCATCGTTTGGATCAAAGTGTTCGAGGAGGCCATCTGCAAAATCATCGAGAATCCTGCCGGCATGACCAGGAGCATGGAGAGCCAGAACCAGTGCGAAAAGGAAAAGAGGAATAGTGAGGCGCCAAATCCCATGGACGCGAACATTACCCATCTCCCCAGTCCGCGCACGCCGTGGCGCGCGGCCAGCGCCATGGTCGCCACCAGCGCCCCCGCTCCCGCAGCGCCCATGAGAAGCCCCATGCCGCGCGCTCCGCTGTGGAGAATCCTGTCGGCAAAGATCGGCATCAACACCATGTAAGGCATCCCAGTCAAACTGACCAGCCCTAGCAGAAGGAGTAGGGCTCGGATCGGCGCGGTGCGAGCCACCCAGTGGAAGCCTTCGACAAGGCTCTGCAAGCCGGAGCGCTGGCTGGCGCGCGCGCGGGGCGTCACCACCATCAATAAGAGCCCGACAATCACCGCAATGTAGCTCACTCCGTTGGCCAAAAAGCACCAACCTTCCCCGATCGCCGCCACCGTTACGCCAGCCACGGCAGGCCCCAGAATGCGCGCCCCGTTCACCATGGCGGAGTTGAGCGCGATGGCGTTAACCAAGTCCCGCGGGTTCGCCATCTCGACGATAAAAGCTTGGCGAGCGGGTATGTCGAAAGCGTTCACCAAACCCAGCGACGAGGCCAGCAGCATGATTTCCCAGACTTTGATGTGCCCCAAAAGCGTCAGCGCGGAGAGGATAAACGCCAGCAACATCGCGCATGTTTGAGTAGTGATGATAATGCGATGGCGGCTCCTTCGGTCCGCAACCATACCGCCAACCGGAGCCAGGAGGAAAACCGGGATTTGCCCGGCAAAGCCCACCAAGCCGAGCAGCAACGATGAACCCGTAAGCCGGTAAACCAGCCAGGACTGCGCCACGGATTGCATCCAGGTGCCGATTACGGAAATGAGCTGGCCGCTGAAGAACAGTCGGTAATTCCGGTACCGGAGGGCCCGGAAGATCGCCGGAACGCGACTCTGCCGCTCGCCCGGCGTTGCCTGCTCATTTTGCCCCACGGGGGTCGCGGGACGCCCCTGCGCCGATTCAGTTGTCCTGGCCATAGTCCGTAAAGCCCTTCATTTCATGACGCGAATCATTCCCGCGCACGCGTCATTCGCACGTCCGCGTCATTCCCGCGAAAGCGGGAATCCATCGCAAACTATCGGAACCTCGCCCATGATGGATCAGATTCCCGTTCGCGCGGGAATGACTGCGAACCCGATGCTCCAAGCTTTCCGCCCGCACCCTCGCTAGGAAAGCCGAGACAGGCAGCCACTTCACCATGATACTGGAGACTGCGAATCCTGGCCAAAAAGAAGTTGTAGAGCGCTGGGTGCGGGTAAGAGATCAATATGACGACGAGGTGGGATAAGCTCGGGAGAATCCGAGCGTCGATGCTCGAAGGCGTTCGACTTCTCGACTCCTGGACTCTCGACCTCTCGACTGGATTGGTTAGTTACGACTATTCACGCTCGCGCGCCGCGCCAAAGCGAGTGAGGTCATGGCACTGTCCGCGGAAACGGGTGGCGCCAGAGCTTCGCAGGGCGGCTCGTGCCGGCCTTTGACCAGTGCGCCCCGCTCCTCTTTAAGGAAAGTCAATTTGGAGGCCTGAGGCACATAGTCAACGGTGATCAAGTCACCCAGCTTGATCTGCCCTGTCGCCAACAGGTTGGAGATAGGAAAGACGACGTAGCGCTCGATGGCGCGGTTCAGGTGCCGGGCGCCGAATTTTTGGTCCGTACCTTCCTGCACGAGGAAGTCACGCGCTGCCGGCGTGCAGACGAATACAAAGGAGTTTCCTTCCGCGGCGCTCATGATGCGCTCCTGCACCCGGCCCAATTCGATATCCAGTATCTTTTCCAGAGTGTCGCGACTCAGGAGGCGAAAAACAATGACTTTGTCGATCCGATTGATAAACTCGGGGGAGAACTTCCGGCGCAAGGCTTCCATGGCGGTCTTGTAGATCTTCTGGTCCAGTTCCTGCTCGCGCTCTTTGGGTTCTGAAGAGAAACCCAGTCCGCCCCTCATCAGTTTCATTACCTCCTGTGAGCCGAGGTTGGAGGTGAGGAAAATCATGGAGCGAGAGAAATCCACCCGCCGGTTGTCACCCAGGGTGAGCGTGGCCTTATCAAGGATTGCTAATAGAAGCTGCCACAAGGCGTCGGAAGCCTTCTCGATTTCGTCGAATAACACCAGGGAGAGCTTGAGTTTATCCGTGAAATAGCGTTCCAGCGTTTCCTGGGTGATCAGCGGCTGGGTTTCGCGGTGGCCGAGATATCCAGGCGGCGAGCCAATCAGCTTGGCTATTTCGTGGCTGTGCTGGAACTCCCCGCAGTCCACCTTGACAACCGCCTTGGCATCGCCCAGCAGCACCTCCGCCGCCGCCTCCACCAACCGCGTCTTGCCCGACCCCGTGGGCCCTAAGAAAAGCAGATTCACTAAGGGACGGCCGGGCGTGGAAAGCCCGGCCAGGTAGACCTGGTACACCCGTGCCAAGCGACGCACCGCGCGGTCCTGGCCCACCACCCGCGCCAGAAGCGCCTTCTCAAAATCGCGCACCTCCGGGCTGTTTATGGTGGGATCGAGTAACAATTGCCGTCCTCCCATCTTCTTCCTCCGCTTACTCTATGCTCTAAACGCTACTCCCTTGACTCGGCGCAGTTGGTTCAACTTCACGTCCAGCGTTCCCCGGAGCAATTTGAGACCCGAAATGAATTCCGAAGACAGTTCCGGCTCTTTAGCGAAATCAAGAACCGCTAAGGGCAAATCCGCCAAGTCGAGATGAAGGTTCCGCACGGCAGCCGCCAGATCGCGCAAGTAGCGAGAATCATTCTGCAAAGGTTGTACCAAATCAGCGGAGAGTTTCTCTGTTAGCTGCTTCCAGTTGACCTGCAAAAAGGGGTGCTTGGCATTGACTCCCCTGATTATTTCGTCATTGATGCGTGGCCGCCGGCCCAGGCAGGCAAGATGGATTTGTTCCACCCGGTCGCCCTTGCGGACGCTGTGAACCAGGTAATACGATTGGCCGCGTTTGCGTACAAAAGCCATGTGGCCACTCCCCATCATCAGCTTGCTGCGGCTTGTAACCCGTCCAACTTCCCCAGTCGCCGGGTCAGAGCAAACTTATAACCTCGTAGTGGAGAATTGTCCACTACAATTGAGTTGGATGCACGTTGGAAATTTTTGTTGCTCCAATAAAAACTGCCTATGCTTGGGATAACCGCTGTATAGTGCTCTGATGCACGCGCCCTGGAGAATCCAGGTCCGGCCTGCCTCGCAGGAAGAAACCGAACGAGCAGGTCCGGAAATCGTGCAACCGATAGGCTTGGGACTCGTTCGCACAAACAAAGCTGAGGAGGTATACATGCTGAAAGAGTTCAAAGAATTTGCCATGCGCGGGAACGTGCTGGATATGGCGGTGGGCATCGTGATAGGGGCGGCCTTTGGCGGAATCGTGACCTCGTTCGTCAACGACGTCCTGATGCCGCCCATTGGATTGCTGCTGGGGAGGGTCGATTTCACCAACCTCTTCATCAACCTCAAGGGGCACTACCCCACCGTGGCGGCGGCCAAGGCCGCAGGAGCGGCAACACTCAATTACGGCATCTTCATGAGCACCGTGATCAACTTTCTCATCGTCGCGTTCGCCATTTTCTTGCTGGTGCGGCAAGTCAATCGGCTGTTCCCCAAGCCCGCACTGGCGCCCGCGCCGGCCGTGAAAGAATGCAAGTTCTGTTTTTCCACGATTCCTCAGCAGGCCACGCGCTGCCCGCATTGTACTTCGGAGCTGAAGGTCGCGTAGCGGGCGAAACAAGAAACCAAACCTGGTCATTCCCGCGAAAGCGAACCTCCTCCGCAAACCTTTGGAAATGTTCTGTCGTCGGACTGGATTCCCGCTTTCGCCGGAACGACGGGCGGCTCGAGTGGACTCCCACTCCAAATGACGCCAGCACCCTAACACGTGGTATTGGTGCAGTTTGGAGAACTTGCGGCACGAAACGTGCTAAAGTCAGCCGGGGCCTGAACTGTGAGAGAATTATTTGAAGGCATCAAGCTCAGAATTTTTAATCTGGATTCGGGCGAAGCTGGGTTCTTCCAAGTGACGCGCATTCATGGTGAAGGTTGGTGGGCTAGGAAGATTCGGGAGCCAAAATCTGGGACGAGGCCGAGAACTGTGTTCGTCCGCAACGGCAAGTACAGGAACTAATAGCGAAAGTGCCCGCTGGCGAGTAGGTCTCGCAAGGCTCTGTGGGTTAGCGTGTCTTGGGGTGATTCATGCGACCGAGGATGGTATTCCTGGGCATCCTGATGTTCCTGGCCATCTGGCTGCTGTTTTGGTTCTTGGTGCTCTGGCTTGTACGCTTCCTGGCTTGGCGCTACCCCACGTGGCAAGCGCCAGCCACGTGGCTCTCGCAAATCGTCACCCACGTGGAAAGTATTTCCCTGGAGAAAGCCCTGGGGGAGAGCGTTATCATCTTTATCCTTGGCGGCTTACTGGTCTGGGGTGTTTGGAGCCTGTGGCCCTCGCCTCATGTATGGAATCAAATAATGTTCGCGTCCGTATTGGCGTTGGTCATGCTGGGCATAGTTACCCTCAGCATTTTCATACTGCGGTCCACGCGCCCTCGGTAGCAGCAAAAGACCTTTAAGCCAAAGGCCCCCTCATCACGGCTGGAAGTTCAAGGTGCGCCACAACCATATATTTGGAGCATCGGCGAGCTTGCAGCATTGCTGCCCTTTCTGTTAAGGAGGAACTTATGACCGTTAATCGCGAGATGAGCAAGAAGACTTGGGAAAGGATCGATAACCTTCTCCACGAGATTATGCGTCGCGCAGCGAAAATCAAGGACGATGAAATTTACGGAAAGGCCGACCTCTGTACGGCTCTCTTACGGAATCTCGGGACAGAGATAGTGATGGAGGATGAAAAGGCCGAGCAGGAGCCAAAATGAGTCACTACCTAACAGGTGGATCCGCAGGGGCTGGGCAAGCTTCGTGCTATAATTCGAACAACTGCTCGCTTAAAGCAGTGAAACATAAGCGAGCATGGTCCGGCAGTGCGCGTGCTTGCGCATTCCGGCCAGGGAGAAAGGCATGGCGTTAAAATATTTCGAAAAAGTATGGCACAACGGGGAATTCATTCCCTGGAACGAGGCCACAATACACGTCGCGTCGCATGTGGTCAGCTATGGCTCCTGCCTTTTCGAAGGCATCCGCTGCTACGACACACCGGCGGGACCCAGCATCTTTCGTCTTAAAGAACACACCGACCGGTTGGCGAATTCCTGCAAGATTTATCGCATGGAACTCGATTTCTCGCGCGACCAACTGGCCCAGGCCATGGTGGACCTGGTGCTGGTGAACGCCATTAAGCACTGTTACATCCGTCCGGTGATCTTCCGCGGCTACGGGGAAGCGGGCGTGAGCCCGCTGAAGAACCCGATCGAGATTTATTTGCTGGCCTGGGAATGGGGGAAATACCTTGGCGAGGAGGCCCTGCGGCAGGGAGTGGACGTGTGCATTTCCTCCTGGCAGCGGATTGCCCCCAACACGCTGCCCGCGCTCGCCAAAGCGGCCGCGAATTATATGAACTCGCAACTGATAAAGATGGAGGCGATAACCAACGGTTATACGGAAGGCATCTCGCTCGACACCTCCGGCCACGTGTGCGAAGGCAGCGGTGAGAACCTCTTCGTGGTGCGCGGGGGCAAGATCTTCACACCTCCGCTCTCTTCCTCCATCCTTCCCGGCATCACGCGCGATTCCGTCATCACCCTCGCCCAAGAGTTTGATTACCCGGTCATCGAGCAGGCCATCTCGCGCGAGATGCTTTATATCGCCGACGAAGTTTTCTTCACCGGCACGGCGGCGGAAATTACCCCCATCCGCTCCGTAGACCGAATCATTGTGGGCAAGGGCCAGCCCGGTCCGCTTACTCGGAACCTGCAAGCGCGCTTCCTCGCCATCGTGCAGGGGCAGGCGGAGGATAAATACGGCTGGCTTACTCTGTGTAGCCAGCCCGTCGCGACGGCGCGCTAGCCGACGGTGTGAGAACGTGTGGAAGAATGACGGTGTAGGGGCGGCCCTCGTGGCCGCCCGAAGGCAACCATCCCGCGCCCGCGGGACTCGGACAAGTCGCCAAAAAGTGATTTTTGATACCCTCTGGCGGGCGGGGAAATCAGCGATGCTTGGCAGCGAGGATCAATCATGAGCATCCGAAGCGTAACCGTCGATAGCTTGCTTCGGACCGCCTGTGAGGACATGGCTTCCGACTTGCATCTGAAGGTGGGGAACTACTCTTACATCCGGGTGGACGGCGAGCTCCGCCCGCTCGCTCAATATCCCCGCATCGCCGCAGAGGACATGCTGGATTTTGCTTTCAGCATGATGAGCAGCCAGCAGAAGGCCAAGCTCAAGGAGAACACCGAAGTGGATATGCCCTATGGCATCCCGGGGCTTGCCCGCTTCCGCGTGAACATCTTCCAGGAACGCGGCAACGTCAGCATGGTGTTCCGCGTGATCCCGACCGATATTCGGACCTTCGCCGACCTTTGCCTTCCCAAGGTGATGGAGAAGATTTGCGAAGAGACGCGGGGCCTGGTGCTGGTGGCTGGCAGTACCAGTTGCGGCAAGTCGACGACCCTGGCGGCCATGGTGGATTACATCAACTCCACTCGCACTGACCACGTCATCACCATCGAAGATCCCATTGAGTTCTTGCACAGCGATAAGAAAGGATTTGTGAGCCAGCGGGAAGTGGCTGCGGACACCGCCAGCTTCGCCACCGCCCTGCGCGCCGCGCTTCGCCAGGACCCTGACGTCATCCTGGTGGGCGAGATGCGCGATCTGGAAACCATCCAAACGGCTCTGCTGGCGGCGGAAACAGGCCATCTGGTTTTCTCCACTTTGCACACCACGGACGCCACTGAGACGGTCCTGCGCATCATCTCAATGTTCCAGCCGGCCGAGCAGAAGCGGGTGCGCCTGCAACTTGCAAGCACGCTGAAGGGCGTGGTTTGCCAGAGGCTCGTCAGGAAAAGCGACGGCATGGGCCGTGTGCCGGCGGTGGAAGTCCTGCGCACCACCGAATACATCCGGGATTGCATCGTCAATCCGGAAAAGACCCGGCTCATCAAGGATGCTCTGGCTGCCGGCACTTCCCAGTACGGCATGCAGACCTTCGACCAGTCGCTCTACGATCTCTACTCGAAAAAGCTGATCACGCTCGAAGAAGCCCTGGCAAACTCCTCCAATCCCGACGAGTTCAAGCTCCGTATTTCCGGCGTCCGGAGCACCACGGATGTCGCTCGCGACCAAATGGAAAGGGCCATTCAGGTGGAAAGGTTTGCGCGGAGATAAAGAAGCGCCATCAGACCCGCTCAGCGCCGCCCTGCGCATGCTCGCCCGACGTCCCTATTCCCTGGCTGAAATGCGCCGGGCTTTGGAGAGGAAATTCGCGGACTCGAAGCAAGTCCGCAAAGCCATCACCCGCCTTCGCGAGCTCCACTACCTCGACGATAAGAAGTTCGCCCAGCACTATGCCTCCTCCCTGGCGCGCAACCGCGCCTACGGCCGCCTGCGCATCCGCCGCGAGCTGAAAGCTAAACTCGTGGATTATCGCCAAATTGAACCGGCGCTTTCACAAGCCTTCGAGGAGACCAACGAGCGGGATTTGCTGGAGCGAACCTTGGAGAAGAAGCTCCGCACCATGCGCCTGCCCTTGACCCGTCCGAAGCTGGCCACGCTTTACCAAAGCTTGCTGCGCCGCGGCTTCCGCGGCGAGGACATTATGAAAGCGGTACGCCAACGCCCGGAACTGCGTCCCACTTCCAGCGATGTCGAGTTAAGCGAGAATGGTGAATCTGGAGAGATTTGAGTGGTTGATGGCGAATAGTAAATAGTGAATGGTGAATTATAAATTATAAATAGTAAATGGTGAGTTATGGATTTTCCACGTCAGTGCGTTGCCGAGAAGGAGACCTCGGCCGGGAAACATCCCCGCGAGATTCTTGCCCGGTCTTTCGCGTACGCCTTGCGTGCCATTAAGCTCTACCAGTATCTGCAGCGCCGGAAAGACGGCGCGGGCTGGATTTTGGGAAAGCAATATCTTCGCGCAGCCACCTCTATCGGCGCCAACATCGAAGAGGCCCAAGCTGGCGAGAGTCGCTCCGATTTCATTCATAAACTGGGCATTGCTCAAAAGAAGCGCGGGAAAGCCGCTATTGGCTTCGTCTCTTAGCCGAATCGGGTATCGTCGGGAAGGAAAAGCTGCAACCACTCAGGCGCGAAACCGATGAACTCATTGGTATCATCACTGCCATCATTGTCAACACGAAGAACGGGGAACGCGACGGATGATCAATCAAACGGCGAATCCTGAACTGTGAATTGCAAAGGGGGAAATACAGGAGCGAATCCGAAAAACTCGTGGCTATCCTCACAGCGATGCCCGTTAGCACTAAGAACAGTGCACGCACCAGATGATGGAATGGGCTGGAATCGAGCTTCCCTGTTTCATAATTTATAATTTATAATTTAGAATTGATATGAAGTCTAACGAGATCAGAACGCTTTTTTTGAGGTTTTTTGAGGCGCGCGGCCACCGCGTGCTGCCTTCCTCGTCGCTCGTTCCGGCCCACGATCCGACTTTGCTCTTCACGAACGCGGGTATGAACCAGTTCAAAGACGTCTTCCTGGGGCGCGAAAAGCGGGATTACTCGCGCGCCGCAACTTCCCAAAAATGCGTGCGCGCGGGCGGCAAGCATAACGACCTGGAGCAGGTGGGCCGCACCACTCGGCACCATACGTTCTTCGAAATGCTGGGCAATTTCTCCTTCGGCGATTACTTCAAGAAGGAAGCTATCCCCTGGGCTTGGGAACTCATTACCCAGGACTATGCCCTCCCTAAGGAGAAGCTCTACATCACGGTTTTTCGCGAGGACGATGAGGCGGAGGACATCTGGGCCAAGGACGTTGGCGTGCCGCGCCAGCGCATCTTCCGGATGGATGAGCACGACAATTTCTGGGCCATGGGCGATACCGGCCCCTGCGGACCATGCTCCGAGATTCACTACGATCTGGGTCCCGCGGCCAGCACGCTCGGACACACGGACTGCTCGTTTCCCTGCCCCCAGGACTGCGGCCGTTACGTCGAGCTCTGGAACCTTGTCTTCATGCAGTTCAACCGCGACGAGCAGGGCAACATGACTTCCCTGCCCCGCCCCAGCATTGATACGGGAGCCGGCCTCGAACGCCTGGCTTCGGCATTGCAAGGAAAAACGTCGGATTATGATACTGACCTATTCCGTCCCTTAATCGACGAAGCCGCCAGCCTGGCCAACGTCGAGTATGGCGCGAACCACGATACGGATGTCTCATTGCGCATCATCGCCGACCACGCCCGCGCCGCTACGTTCCTGATTTCCGACGGCGTGCTGCCCTCGAACGAAGGCCGCGGCTACGTCCTGCGCCTCATCATGCGCCGCGCCCTCTACCACGGCCAGACACTCGGGCTGAACGAGCCGTTTCTCTACAAGATGTCCGGCCACGTCGTTCAAATGATGAAAGACGCGTACCCGGAACTGCTCGAGACTGAGCGGCACGTAGTCAAAGCCGTCAGGGTTGAAGAAGAGCGATACGCGCATACGACGCGAGTCGGTCTCGAAGAGCTGTGGAAGGTTCTCGGGCCTGGAAGGGACATGGGAGTGGATGCGGTTTTCCGCACCCCCGACGGGAAAACCGTCGTCCTGGAAGCTAAGACGATCTCGGGTAAGGAACTCTTTAAGCTCCATGACACGTTCGGTCTTCGCCCCGATTTCGTGCGCGACGTCGTGAAAAATTACGGGCTTGAAGTTGACTTTGACGGCTACGAAGCCGAGATGCAGAAGCAGCGGGAGCGGGCGCGGGCCAGTTGGAAGGCAGTCGAGAAGAAAGCAGCCCTGCCGGTCTTCACGAAGCTGGCGGAAGAGCGCAAGACGGTATTTGATGGCTATGCCCAGACGGCTTCAACTGACTGTCGCATTGTCGCGCTGGTCAAGAATGGCGAGAGCGTCCCAGAAGTCAAAGCGGCCGAGCAGGTTGAAGTCGTCCTCGACCACACGCCTTTTTACGCCGAAGCAGGCGGCCAGATTGGCGACGTCGGCCAACTTTTGGCTACAGACGGCGAAAGAGAGGTGGCCCACGTCAGTGACACCTACTACCCCGTCAGCGGTCTCATCGTTCACAAAGCGCAGGCGCGCGGCACACTGCGCGTTGGCGATCTGGTGACCGCCCAAGTGGATATAGAGCGCCGCGACGCCACGCGCCGCAATCACACAGCGACACACTTGCTGCATGCGGCATTGCGGAAAACCCTCGGCACGCACGTCAAGCAGGCCGGTTCGCTGGTGGCGCCAGACCGCTTGCGTTTCGATTTCACCCACTATGTAGCGCTCGAGGAGCAGGACTTGCTCGACATTGAAGACTTGGTGAACGAGCATATCCTCAAGAACGAAGAGGTCGTCACGACCGTCATGGACCTGGATAACGCCGTCGATTCCGGCGCCATGGCGCTGTTCGGGGAAAAGTATGCTGACCAAGTGCGCGTGCTCACGATCGACGACTTCTCCAAGGAACTCTGCGGCGGCACACACGTGCGGCGCACGGGCGACATCGGCCTTTTCAAGATCATTTCTGAAGGCAGTGTGGCGGCGGGAACGCGCCGAATCGAGGCGGTGACGGGCGAAGGCGTGCTGAAGCAATTGCGGCAAACCAGCGAGACTCTGGCGCTGCTGGCCGGCTCATTGCACGCCAAGCCCGAGGAGTTGCTTCCGGCGGTCGAGAAGCTCACCGAGTCAGAAAAGAAGCTGCGCAAGGAACTCGAGGCGCAACAGATGAAGCGCGCCGCCTCCCAGGCCAGCGACTTGGCGAAAGAAGCCCGCGAGGTGAAAGGTGTGCGCGTGGTAGCCGCGCGCGTCGAAGTCACCGACCGCGCCGCCATGCGGCAGATGGTTGACGATCTGAGAGCCAAGCTCCAATCCGGCGTGATCGTGCTGGGCAGCGTTTCCGACGGCAAGGTGATCCTTGTTGCCGCCGTCACCAAGGACCTTACCAGCAAGCTCGACGCTGGCAAGATCGTGAAGCAGGCGGCGGCTTACGTTGAGGGCAGCGGCGGCGGACGCAAGGACCTCGCCGAAGCCGGAGGCAAAAACCCCGCCAAACTTGATGAATCTCTGCGGGCCATCCCCGCGATTATCGAAGCCATGCTGTAATGGCGGAGCTGGCTTACCCGCTTGCTCACTTCGACCCGTCAGGGTATCATGTGAGTAGTGACCCTCTGTCAGGAGAGTGGTATGGGTTCGGCTAAGGACGAGGTCCGCAGGATACTGGAGCAGATTCCCGACAGCGCATCCTTCGAGGATATACAGTATCACATCTACGTCAGGGAGAAGATTGAACGTGGTCTCGAAGATGTGAAGGAAGGACGCGTTATCCGCCAGGAAGAGGTGGAACGCAGGATGCGCAAATGGACTGGAGAGTAATTTGGACTGAAACGGCTTGGAGTGATCTCCAGCAGATCGTCATTCACATCGCTAAGGACTCCTCGAATTACGCTGCCGCATTTGCGCGCGAAGCGACAAAAGCCTCGCGCTCTCTCTCGCAACTCCCAAATCGCGGGCGACAAGTCCCCGAGCTCGACGATCCGAGTGTGCGGGAAATCTTCGTACGCAGCTATCGCCTGATTTATACCGTGCGCCAAGATGCTGTCTACATCCTTGGCATCGTTCACGGCGCGCGCGACCTTGGGGCGCTATGGGACCGCGCAGAGCGGCGGCCCGCCTAAGAAGGCGGCGGCAAGCCGCCGCAACCCAAAGCGGGTGCGCGCTTAAACTCCTCCCGCTATAATGATGAGTTCGATATGCCATGGCCAATTTGCCAGATTGGGGAGGAGAGGCATTCATGTACAAGGTCGTGTTACTGAGGCACGGAGAGAGCACCTGGAACAAAGAAAACTTGTTCACCGGTTGGACGGACGTTGGGCTGAGTGAGAAGGGCATGCAGGAGGCCATCGACGGTGGCCGCGAGATGCGCAAACAAGGCTACGTCTTCGACATTGCCTTCACATCGGTGTTAAAGCGCGCCATCAAAACGCTCTGGCTGGCGCTGGAGGAAATGGACCAGATGTGGATTCCTGTCTATAACTCCTGGCGGCTCAACGAGCGCCATTACGGCGCGTTACAGGGGTTAAACAAGGCCCAGACCGCGGAAAAATACGGCGACCAACAGGTCAAAATCTGGCGGCGGAGCTATGATATTCGACCGCCCGCGCTGACGCCGGATGATGATCGCTATCCCGGCAAAGACCCGCGCTACGCGAACCTGAAGCCGGAAGAGCTCCCTCTGACCGAGTGCCTCAAAGATACGGTGGCGCGCACCTTGCCTTACTGGCACGACACCATCGCCCCGACGGTGAGATCGGGCAAGCGCGTGATTGTCGCCGCGCACGGCAACAGCCTGCGCGGGCTCGTGAAGTACCTCGACGATGTTTCCGACCAGGACATCGTGGGGCTGAATATCCCCACCGGCATTCCCCTGGTTTACGAGCTTGATGACCGGCTCAAGCCGATCCGCCACTACTACCTGGGCGATCCCGAAGCGGTGGCCAAAGCCGCCCAGGCGGTGGCTGACCAAGCGAAGAAGAAAGCGTAGATTCAAGATTCGGGATTCAAGGGGCCGAAAGGCAGGATTCCGGAGTCAGGGCTGTCCCTCACTGGTTTCTCCGTGGGTGCTTCCCAGGGCGTTCAACCTGCGGTTGAACCCCTCCGTTCCTCACTCCTGCTCTTTATTATCTGTCTTTATTATCTTTGCCAAGCCCTAGGAGAATGTTATAATCAGCCCAACGCTCGGCCGGTGGCCGCGCGTCGAAGTGGAGAGAGGCCGCTGAAGCGGGTGCTGTGCTGTATGCACGATCGGACCCAGTGTGAGCTGAAGGTTTTGGCCTGCCTGTGCGTGTGGGGTCTGGCATTTTCTCTGCCCGTTTGGGCGGACGAGATCGTCACGATCACGGACGAAAACGGGCGCAAGATCTTTATTAACACGGGCGACACTCGGGCCAGAGGCAAGTGGGCCGCGAGCGTCTCCTCGCCCGCCCAGGCGGGCAACGGCACGCTTCCGCCAGCCGAGATCAACCACATGGTCGAGCAAACGGCCAGCCGCCTGCAGGTTGACCCACAGCTCGTACAAGCCATAATCAAAGTCGAATCGGAATACGACCCAAAGGCCGTGTCGAATAAAGGCGCGATGGGGTTGATGCAACTCATTCCGGAGACCGCTCAACGTTTTGGGGTCGAGAACCCCTTCAATCCCAAAGAGAACATTGAAGGCGGCGTGAGCTACTTGAAGCACCTTTTGGAACTGTTTGCAGGCGACCTTCCCCTGTCGCTTGCGGCCTATAACGCTGGGGAAGGCGCGGTGCAGCGATCCGGTGGAATTCCTTCCTTTGCCGAAACACAGGACTACGTGCGGAAGGTAACCAACATTTATCAATCAGGATCATCGCAGTCCGGGACGAATGCTGCCGGATACAAGCCGCAGGCCCCGCCCATCATTCGCTATGTAGATGAACGAGGCGTAGTACACTACACCAATGTGGAATGATTCGGTTGTGGGACGTGGCGCGGGCAGCCTGCCACGGAACGGTCTACATTGATCGAACGGCGCAAACGAATCTGCTTCCCGTTTCTTCTTGCTGGGCTTCTGGCCTTCCCGAACCTTTTTTTTCCTGTCGAGCCTGCTTCTCGCCAAACACAAAGCGCTGCCGCGTACGAGCGCGCAGTTCGCATGCGGACGACGCTCGAATCTCTGCCTGAAAACGAGCGCGCACAATCGGATTACCTGAAGGTCATCGCGACTTTCAAGGAAGTCTTGCGGCTTGACCCGGCCTACGCCAAGGCTCCCACGGCCCTGGGTTCCATGGCAGAACTTTACGAAGCGATGGGGCGGCTTTTTGCCGCCGACCGCTATTACCTCGAGTCCGTCAAGACCTACCAGTTCCTTATCTCCCAGTACCCGGGCAGCCCACCGGCCCGTGATGCATTGTTTACGCTGGGAGAGATATACAGAACCGACCTCGAGAGTCCCGAGGACGCTCGCCAGGCCTTCCAGAAGTTCCTCGACCAATATCCCAACTCCTCCAAAGCGGAGGACGCTAAGGCAAAGATCCAAGAGATTGATCGGTTGTTCGCCAAGCGCGCCGCCACGCACTCGGCTCCCCAGCGCGAAGTAGAGGAAAGCCGCCGCGCCAACAGGCTGCCGGAAGTCAACGAGGTACGCCGCTGGGTGGGTCCGAACTACACTCGCATCGTGGTGGGAGTGGACGGGGAGGTGAAGTTCGACACCAGCCGCCTCTCTAAGCCCGACCGTATCGTGCTGGACATTGAAAACGCCCGCCTGAGCCCGGCGCTGGTCGGCAAGACTTTTCCGGTAGAAGACGGCTTTTTGCGCCAGATCCGCCTGGGTCAGTTCACACCCACGGTTACGCGAGTGGTGTTGGATGTAGAAAAGATCGACGAATACTCGGTATTACCGCTGCCGAATCCCTTCCGCCTGGTGGTTGACATTCACGGCATCACCACGCCCAACCCCGCGACAGAGCGAGCTGCGAAAGAGTCCGGTACGGCTCCGGCAACGGCGCACACCTCGCGACCAGGGCAAAGCTCGGCAGCCAGCGAGTCGTTTGGCAGCGGCAGCGAGCCGCCCCCGGCACCCACCATCGCCACCCTGAAGGCGGGGCCCAAGCCCTCGGGCGAGACGACCGGGAAGGCAAAAGCGTCCGAGGGGCAGGCGGAGAACGAGACGGCGAGCGTCAAGTCTATCCCCCCGCCGCCGGTCTCCGGCGAGACGGGGACGACGACGCTGGAAACCTCGCCGCCCAAGACTGCGCCTGCTCCACCGAAAAGCCCTGCGCCCACAGAATCCGGCTCACGCACCCTGACGCGAGTGCTGGGACTCAAGATCGGACGCATCGTAATCGACCCTGGACATGGCGGCCACGACACGGGGACGATCGGGCCCACGGGCCTGCGGGAGAAGGACGTGGTACTGGATGTGGGATTGCGCCTGAAGAAGCTGCTCGAGCGCAAGGCGGGCTGCGAGGTGATCATGACCCGCAGCGACGACACTTTTATCCCTTTGGAGGAAAGGACTGCCATTGCCAACGCGAAGGCTGCCGACTTATTCGTTTCCATCCACGCCAACGCCAGCAGTGACCGCACTGCCCGAGGAATCGAAACCTACTATTTGAATTTCACCTCCAACCCCGAAGCTTTAGAGGTAGCAGCAAGAGAGAACGCCACTTCCCAAGAGTCGGTGCACCAGCTCCAGGACCTGATAAAGAAGATTGCACTGACGGAAAAAATCGAAGAGTCCGAGGAGTTCGCCCGGCAATTGCAGAAGGAAGTCTACCGGCGCGCTTCGCAATTGAGCGGCAAACAACCTGACCGGGGAGTGAAGAAGGCGCCTTTCGTGGTGCTCATTGGCGCCAACATGCCCTCCGTCCTGGCAGAGATCTCCTTCCTCACCAACCCCCGGGATGAAAAATCACTCCGACGCTCTGACTACCGGCAAAAGATTGCGGAAGCGTTGTACCAGGGAATCCTGGATTATGTGAACCATCTGGGAGGGGTCAAGGTCGTCCAGCGAGCCTCCTCCCAATAAACAGCATCGGAATCGGAAGCGAAAATCTGATATGCTGGTAGATGATGAATCGCTTCGCTTCAGGTTTAACCCTCCTGTTGGTCAGCCTTAGCGCGGTGCCGGCGCTGCTCTGCGCCCAGAATGTCTCCGTTATCCCTCTGGTTCCCGCCGCCGACTGGCGGCTCGTCGCCACCCAGCAAGGGTCAGGGGTTGATGAAATCAAGGCCTACGGGGGCGATCCGGCGGCCGAGCGCGAGTACGGTGTGAAGTCCTTCGAGGCGCGGACGTACCAGCTGGGCGGGGCACGCGCGGAAGTAGTGCTGGAGACTGCTGCCGATGTAAGCACTGCCTACGGGCTGTTCACCTACTATCAGAACGAATCGATGCATCCGGAAAAGGGCATCCAACTTGCCATGACCGGGCCGCTGGTCAGCTTGATGGCGCGTGGGCGCACTTTCGTTCGTTTCCTTCGCCCCAAAGACTCCCGACTTTCCGAAGATGAATTGCGCGCTTTGATGATTCTTGTCGGGGGGACTCGTCCGACCACCGATTCCTTGGCCAACTTACCTCCCGGTCTCCCTCCCTCGGGTTTGATTCCTGGCAGTGGAAAATACATTATCGGCCCCGAAACGACCCGGCTCGTTTTACCTAATTTTCCCGCCGACTTGATAGGATTCAGCCAAGGCGCAGAGGTTCAGGTGGGAGAATACCTTTCAGGCAACCTCCGGTCTACCATGATGGAGTTGAGCTACCCCACTCCGCAAATTGCTCGCCTCCGCTTCGGAGAGATGAGCCGCTCACTCGCACTCAACCAGGATCGTGGCGCGAATTCTCTCTACGCAAGAAGAGAAGGGTCGTTTATTTTCATGGCGCTCAAGTCGAGCAATAAAGTCGCAGCAACGAAATTCTTGGACCAGTTCAATGTGAATGAGCAGTTGACTTGGGATGAGAGATACCCTGGGGATAAAACAATCGGTCGCCAGTTATTCGAACTTATTATGGGAAACGCCTTCCTAACCTTGGTTCTTGCCGGAGGAGGGATCGGTGGCGGCGTCTTAATTGTTCTTTCTAGAAGAGTTACGGCGATATTCTTCCCCGCCTGGGAGTGGGGACATCCGGACAGTGACCGACTGATTCGGTTGAACCTAGAGTAGAGTTAAGATCCGTATTTTCAACTGGATACGGCCAAGAACCGTGGTTGGCTCTATTCTCTTCAGTTTTTTCTTAGATTCTCTCTCCCACCATCCCGTTCACCGTATAAGTTGTTTATAATTAACGACTTACACGACAAAAAATTTCCTGAAATTTGTCTTGACATCGCTTCCAGATTTTCCTTAGACTCGTTTTCGAGTTTAGATGGCGGGGCGCGTCCGCCATTCTATTCTCCTCTTCGAATGCTCACCCGCAAGTTCAGCGGGAATTTTCGCTGCGGCGGGTGAGCATTTTTATCTATAAAGCCGGCGTAGCTCAGTCGGTAGAGCATCGGTTTCGTAAACCGAGGGTCACCAGTTCAAGTCTGGTCGCCGGCTCCATTCCTTCAATAAGTTAGCGGAACAGGCTGATTCGGCGTCACACTTAGCGTCACAGATAAAAGTGAAGGCGGGGCCGTTAATCCCGCCTTCTTGCTTTCAAGTTCTTTTCGCGCTTCCTCCAGCCGACGCTCAATCGCTTCGGAAGCTGCCAGTTGCGCTTCGTCTCCGACGTGGGAATAAATCATGTTCGTGTTCTCGGAGACGTGACCCAGCCGATCCATGCGTGTTTTCACGTCCACGCCTTCGCTGAGCATCATCGAGTTGTTCAAGTGACGAAGGGCCTGCAGGCTTACACCTCTGATGCCCAGCTCATTACAGATCGGTTTTACATGAGTACTCATAAACCGCTTCAGATCAACGGGGCGGTTGTGGATGCCGGGAAATACCCAATCGTCCGGCCCGGCGCAGAGATAGTTCTCATCTTTGTATTTCTTCAACTCCAGCATCTGCGTAGTCGTGAGCACAATCTTGCGGTAGCCCTTCTTCGTTTTCGGCTGACCGGACTGGCCTTCCCACACCGACTCCGTCACCAGGATACAGTTCTGCTCCCAGTGAACCGAGCGCCACCGCAGGCCGCGAATTTCTCCCCGTCTATTACCGGCCCAGAGAAGGAGTTTCCAGATCATTCGGTGCCGAGGATCAGTGAGCTTCTGTTCAATAGCGACGACCTCCTCCAGAGCCGGTCGTGTGCGTGTGTTCTCCGGCCCCGACGACGGCAGCTTCACCGCGCGAACAGGATTGTGCGTGACTCCGGTCTCGAGCCGCATGGCGGCACTGAAGAGTGAGCTGAGGTACGTCTTGTACTTGTGTGCAGTCTGCCGACTGACCTGCCCGGTGGTGACTAAAGACACCAGGAATCCCCGGAGTTCACCGGTTTTGAGTGAGTTCAGGTTCCGGGATCCAAACCGGGGAATCCAGACGTGCTTCATCACGGATCGGATATCCCTTCTCACAGATGGTCGCTTGGTCAACAACTCATCTCCATATTGTTGCGAGTTGTCGTCCCAATAGTGGTGATGGAAGAAACTCGTGAGGATAGCCGAGTCCCCGACGAGTTCACGTTGGTGATTTATCTTCTCCATCCATTGTCGGTGCGCACGTTCAGCCTGAGATCTGGACATCTCATCGCGCCAACCCAGTTTGTGAGACATGCGCTTATTTCCCTCCGGCCATTGCGACAGCCAGAGTTTTCGTTCCTTTCCTCTGATCAACAGAGTTCCCTTTCGATCTCGATGTCGAGTGCAACCCATGATTCCTCCTGGTTGCACCGACGGACCCACCGAAACACTAGCGCTTTCCGACTTAGGAAGCAAGTCGGCTATTACTTGGCTGTTGAAACGGATATCGGTTGGCGTAAGGCGTATATGCGGAATGTACCGCGGGTGACTCGGCTTGAGTCTGCGGTAAATATAGCTGCGGCTACATTTGAGGCGTGCCGCTAGTTCGCCAACTGTGAGTAGTTCGTTTTCTTGCAAAGTTCATTGGTCCTCCTGATGAGCTGGGCGCCTCTGCCCGTGCGCTGTAAATTTGAAATAGACACAAAATTCGCCATCCCGGGGATCCGTGGTTGCCAAATGTCTGATAATCTTCTTTCAAGCACAGCCTGCAACTAGCTACCTCGACCCGCAGACAGGATCTGCCAGGCCAATTCGCAGGCAGGACGCTATTCCTAATCTAAATGCTTTGTTGTCAATGATTTAAGCCCTCCACCTCAGCGAGCATCGCGCCCTGCTGGCACGTTGACCACCTTGGCGACCGGGAACAAATGGTCAAAGACGGCATTATTGCCGGCTTGGAGCGCGATGAGCAGAACGATCCCGACCGCTGCGAGGATGAGGAGTCTGAGGAATGACGACAGGCGCGGACGCCGGCGAATGCCCCAGACGGCGAATCCGGCAATCAGGAGGAATAAGAAGAAAAGATCTATCGCGTGGCCAGCAGGCGGCAGGCCAAGAGCAGCTTGTGCAGCTTGCCATTCCGTTGCGTCATGCCCTCGTCCGACAGGCAAAAAACGCAGGGTATAAAGGGCGAGGGGAAGAACGCTCCGGCCAATATTGCCTCCCTGTCGGAACCCGGCTGGCCCCAGAAGTACAACGCTGCTGCCAGCGCTGCCACGGTGGTTCCGATCACACCGCCGAGCGCAATCCAGATTTCCTTGCTCCAGTGCAACTGAGATCGAAGGACGTACTCCTTGGCTGGCGTAGGAATGATCGGAACACCTTCAACCCAGCCAGCTACCGCGTGTCCTATCTCGTGAAGGTAAACCCCAGCGATGACCGATCCACAAAAGAGCAACATGTGACGAAGGCTGAGCTTCATGGCGGGACCCAGTGGTTATCTGGAAACGGTAAGTTATTCCAGATCGAGGCGCATTGGCAAGCTGGCAATCATCGACCAGGCCAGCTGAAAGGTTGCTGTCAAACCACCTGCCGGCGTCAAGTCAGGCAAAGTGAGTTTAGTCAGTAGAGCGCACAGCCTGAGATTCAATCTTGCAATCACACCGAGACAGCAGATCTTTCCAACACAGGTTTGTAGATTAGCTGGCATTGCCTACTTCCATTGGGGAAAGGCCTTCGGATAACTCTTGGAATGTCCTCAGGACATGAGACTACCTGCCCCGGGCCCACGTGAATACAGGGAGAACGTAGAGGTAGGGAACCATGCGCACGTCGGTGCCGAATCGGTGGCGACCTCAGATGCCCCAGTCGTAGGCAGGGGGCATCATGCCATCGTTCCCTCAATATGACGACTCTTGGAAGGACACGTGTTGTCCCCAGCCCGACCACCCTCGAGCCACAATTATTCGTATCTCAGCGCGACCATGGGATCGACCTTCATGGCGCGACTCGCGGGGATGTAACACGCCAGCGCTGCGGTGACCAGTACGACGAGGGTCACGCTCGCAATGGTCAGCGGGTCTTGTGCGCTTACGCCGAACAGCAGGCCGCGAATCACACCACCGGCGACCAGTGCCGCTAAAACGCCTGCGGCCCATCCCACCACGACCGGCGACATCCCTTGTAGCAGAACCAGGTTCCGCAGAGCGGAGCCTTGCGCGCCAAGCGCCATGCGGATCCCCAACTCTTGCCGGCGCCGGGCGACCGAGTACCCCACCACGCCGTAGATTCCGAGCGCGGCAAGCAACAGCGCGAAGATCGCAAAAAGAGACGCCAGCCCCATTTGAAAGCGGCGGACACCCACTGATTCCGACACGATCTCGGTCATGGGCCGGAGGTGCAAGATCGGAACGCCGGAATCCACGCTCCGCATCGCGCCGCGCACCGCGGCGCCGAGTGCCGCCGGATCAATCGTCGCCTGAACCACCAGGGACGCGTGCGCGCCGTCCCAGTCTCGGGATCCCGAATAGGCAGGGAGATAGACCATCAATAACGGAGGCTCGTCGAGTGCAACCGTCCGGATGTCAGCGACGACACCAACCACTTCCGTGAGAGGCTTTTGATCTGAATCTGGGTGAAACTGCTTACTGAGAGGGTTTTCGCCCGGCCACACTTTCTTCGCGACGCTTTCCGAAATGACGGCAACCTGCCGGTCGCGGTCCGCTGCCTCGATCGAGCGGCCTTGGCGCAACTGAATACCTACCGACTGGAAGTATTCAGGACTCACATATCGATAATTTGCGAACGGAACTTGCATGCCAGGAGCGAAGTGACCTGGAACCTGAATGCTTTCCACCTGCTCTTGTCCTTCGAGCGGCAGTTTGCTGATCCAGCCCGCGGATTTTACTCCGGGAAGCACGCGCACCCGTGCGAGCAGTTCATTGTAGAACGCGTCTTTCTGCTCGGGCTCCCTATAGTTCTGCGGCGGCAAGCTCACGTCCACGGCGAGCACACGCTCCGTCGAGAATCCCTTATCGACGCCGAGCAAGCGGACCATGCTCGCCGTTAGCAGGCCGGCCACGATCAGGAGTAGGGTGCCGACGCCGACTTCGAAGCCGATCAACGATTCCCGCAAGCGGCGTGCGGGGCGGCCCTCGGTGATGGTGACGGCGCCGGCTTTCAGCGCCTGTTGCGGCTCGGCGTGCGCCACGCGCCACGCGGGCAGGGCGCCGAAGACGATTCCGGTCAGCATGGAGACGAAGACCGCGAACCACAGCACGCGCGCATCCACGTGCACTTCATCAATCCGCGGCAGATTGGCGGGCGCCACGGCCACCAGCCACCGCAGCCCGAAATACGCGAGGCCAACGCCTAGGACTCCTCCAAGGATCGCGAGCAATGCACTCTCTGTCAGCAGTTGCCGCGCAAGCCGACCACGGGAGGCTCCCAGTGCCGTCCGAATTCCAGCCTCCCGCATACGGGAGGGAACGCGCACGAGCAACAGGTTCGCAAGGTTAAGGCAAACGATAAGGAGCACGGCCCCCACGCCTGCGAGCAAAAGCAGAAGACCGCGCCGCGCCGTTCCCACTACTTGGCTTTCAAGAGGAATGATCTTGGCGCGAAGGCCTACCCCCTGCTTTGCGTCTTTCGCAATCCGCGCCTGAATCACATTTAACTCGGCCAGTGCTTGCCCTACGCTCGTCCCAGGCTTTAGCCGGGCGATGGCGGCGTAATCGAATTCTCCGAGGGGTGAAAACTGTCCCGGATCAAGTCCGAGCGGCTTGAAGTAATCCGTCCGCGGGGGAAATTCTGTCAGGGCGCCCCATTGAGCGCCTTTGGGGAAGCGGAACGAAGCGGGGAGAATGCCTACGACCTGGAAGGGCTTGCCGTCGAGCGTAATCGACCGGCCAACGATCTTTGGATCGCCCTGAAAGCGGTCGCGCCAGAACGCATTAGTGACCATCACCACGTGATCTTTGCCCGGCGTGTCTTCCTGTGGCAGAAACGTGCGGCCCAGTTGCGGCACGATACCCAGCACGTCAAAGAGATTTGCGGAAGCCCGGCCACCGGAAACCTGCTCCGCCTCGCCGTAGCCCGCCAGCGTCATATCGTCTGGCTCGACAATCGCGACCTCGGCAAATGAGTGGCATTCGCGCTGCCAGACGCGGAAATTCGGCAAGTTTGCAGGCAGCGTGGGATAGGTCTGGCTCAGCTCGGGGATGATTTCACGCACCAGGTAAAGCTGCTGCGCCTCGCGATAGGCAAGCGGCCGCAGCAGCACGCTGTTCACCATCGAGAAAATCACGGTGTTGGCGCCGATACCGAGGGCAAGCGTGAGGACGGCGATGCACGTGAAGCCAGGGGATTTGCGCAGCATGCGGAGGCCGAAGCGGACGTCCTGCCATAGCTGCTCAAGCCAAAGGTAACTCCACACCCCCCACGTCTCTTCCTTAACTCGTGTCACGTTGCCGAACTTGCGCAAGGCTGCGTAATGTGCTTCTTCGGGCGACATGCCGCGCTCGATATTGTCCTGAGTCTCGCACTCGATGAAGTCGCGGATATCCTGGTCAAGGTCCTCCATCATGCGCTTGCGGCGGCTCATGATTCGCCCTCCGGTTCCGCGGGCCTGAGAATGCGCGCGATGGCTCCCGCCAGCTTGTCCCATTTGCTGGTTTCAACTGCCAGTTGGCGCCTTCCCCTGGCCGTCAGCCGGTAGAACTTGGCGCGGCGATTGTTCTCTGAGGTGCCGTCCTGAACTGAAATCCAGCCCCGCTTGATGAGCCGATGCAGCGCGGGGTATAGCGACCCCTGCTCGACCTGCAACACATCGTCGGATCTGAATTCGATCGCCTTGGCGATGGCGTGCCCGTGGGCGGGGCCCAGCAGCAGCGTGCGAAGAATCAGCAGGTCCAACGTCCCCTGGAGCAATTCGATACGTTCTTGTTGTTCTTTAGTAGACATACTAGGTGAAGCTACTCCGCTTCAGGTAGAATGTCAAGGTGAAAATGAGTGGCGAATTCGCGATGATGCTCTGAGCCCTCTGTAGCGACTGCTCATCGGCTCTACCCTTCGTTGATGGCCACTGGGTAAACAAGAGCGCACCTTCCAGACAGTCAACTGCCTGCCCCGGACCCGCATGAATACAGGGCGACTGCGGGTGGGAAGATCATACTAACCAGGGTCGAGGCACCGGAGACGGTGACATGAGAACTTCCCAACTCACGGGGCCTGCTGACTGTCCAGGCAGCCACAGGCGGGGGACTCCTAACATAAACTCATAACAACGTCTCAAACACCCCGAAAGAGTCCGCGGAGGAATGCGCGGAAAGAAGGAGAATCAATGGACATCAGAACATGCAGTAGCCGACACCCAAACCTTGCACGAGACCTCGTGCTGGAGCCGCTCACGGCAGAGGAATTGGCCGAACCTCTCTGCGTGGAGTGCGGAGAACCTATCATGAAGAACCATCTCGTAGCGAAGCGGAAGGATACCCTGACCTGCTCTGACCGGTGCCGGAAGCGGAGAGAAAGACGCGGGAAGGCAAAAGTGGGTCTGCGATTCACTGAAAAGAAAGGAGATAGAGTGGGACAAGTCGCATTATAAGGAGATTGTATTACCGGGACGGATCCATGATCGAGTCGGAACCGAGTTATCGACGGTAATCATAACAAAACAGAAGACTTATCCGTAATGACACCTCATTTGCCTCCAACCGCAATGTCACACATAAACTCTGTACTCCTGGAGCCGGCATTGGCTCATGGAGACGCCCCATTCCGGACATGGGCTATGTCTCCGAGGACGCCATCGACTCGCAACTTTCAGCCGCTGCGCGCAACACAAACTATGGAAATCTATACTACTGTTAGCGGCATCAGCGAGCATGCACAGTAGCCACCAAAGTGGTACCTTAACGCATGGCTGATCGTCGAGTGACTAGGTGCGCACGTCTCCACGGGCTGAATTCGGCACGCGTCTCTGCGGATCAGCTTCTAGAATTCTCACCCTCCTTGCAGGGGCCGGGGTCGACCTGCGAGGTCCCTGGCGTGTCACGCTCAGGCGCGGGCGCAGCAGCGAAGTCCACGGCCTGGAGGTAATAATCATCCCGACTGTCGAAATACAATCGGCAGGGGTCGGGGGAATTCTTTCCTCTGCCGTCGGCAAGCCGGTGGAGGGCCATGATCGTATAGCCCCAAGTGTGCGTTCCGATCCACTGACGGAAGATATCCTCCTCATCCTTGGTCAGGGTGTTCTCGAAGCGCATGCCGTATTGATTGACAACCTTGGCGGCCAAGTCGAACCAATCGAGAAGCTGACCCCGCCTGATAGCATTTGGCAGGTCCCGCCCCGGCTCTTCGGCCGGGGGCATGGGAGATTCCTTGGCCAGCTTGAGGTAGCGATTGCGGGCGTGGACGAACCTCCGGCAGGCGTCCTCGGTGCCCTTCGACCTCTCGGTGCGAGCGAAGATGCGAAGGGCCTGGAGCGTAAGATCCCTGGGCTTGCCGGCCAGCCAACGGCGAAGAGTCTCAAGCTCGGGCTTACCCTTCAGCTTCCAGAGAAACTCCTCGGGGTAGGAGTGGAAATCTTTCATCACCCTGTCGGCAGCAGCACACCAACTCTCCAGTTCCTTATCTGACAGAGAAACCCCAGAACCCATAGAACATACATGCACCGTACCGGTATTCTGTACGGGATTCCCGTACGCTGGGTGACCACGTTTTCCGGTCTCCAGCCACCGTTTGAAGGCAGGATCGAGGGGAGTAGCCCTGAAAGTGGTCCGCCTGATTCCATGCTTCTGGACGGCCAGAATCCCGATACTCTGGAGTTCCTCGATAGCCGTCTTGACCGGTTCACAGTCGCAATAACCGGCCATCTCCGCCAGCTCCCTTTGCGAGAACTTGACGACAGGGTCCTTCTCCGGCATCTGCGCCAACAGCATCAACCCGACCTTCACTGTGGCTGGCTTCAGGTCCCGATAGCCGGGGGAATCAACGATTTGCTCGATGATGGTGGGCTTCCTCTTCCGCTTCGTATCGACGACCTTCCGGGTCATGCCGAAACGGGACGTGCCTTTGCCCTTGAAGCTGATCCGGCTTTCTTTCTCCGGCAGGCCGAAGGTTTCACCCAGCCACTTGATGGCCTCACCGTTCGACACTCCCCTGAGCTTCATCACCAAGTCGATGGTGGACCAAGACTCCCCGGACACGAAACAATGCAGCTTGTTCTTCGGCACAAACACTCTGGCGCTGGGGTGAGCGTCCCCGTGTTTGTGGTGCTCAGGAAAGGGGCACTTGACGTGCCCACGCTTGTCGGGCTTCATGCCCAGGGCATCCAGCAAGCTGTGCATCGGGATCGCCCGCGCATCATTGGCGTCGTACAGGATCACTTTGGGTTTGGCTTTCTTCATTTCTATGTCCGCATCAGTACAGGCACCCATTAAATAGCCCTTCCCACGCTCAGGTCCATAGTACCCGCGTAACGGCGCCGCATCCCATCCAGCCACCAGGGCCTCCCGGAAGCCTTGCAGCAGCCAAATCCTGCCTTGCTCCTCACCAAACAGGCCCTTGCACAGGCTGAGTTGGCCCTGTATGCCATGTTATAATGTACGTAATACCAGCAGGGGCTATCGTGCTCACTAGGTGCAATCTCTTGCGGTATAAGGCCAGTCTTCCTGGTGCCCGGTCAGGGAGCTGTCCAGGACCCCTGGAGAACGTGCTCAGGGGACAATCTGAAGGGGGCGGGAAAGGTTCTCATCTCCCGGGGCAGTACGGAGCGGGGAGCCAGAAGTCGGGGGAACTCGGCAGATTTCCGTCAGGTGATCTGGAGTCGAGAAAGGCCCAGGTAGGATATTAGTGTATCAGGTAGCAGAAGAAACTCAGTTTCACTGGATCTTGCAAGCGAATGCTTGTATCTCCCATTAGGGTAATCTGACTTATCTTCCGTAACTGTAGCCTGCCGTTATTTCCCTTCCTCCGGTCCCGCCCTCCAGGCAAGGAGCTATGCTTTATGTATTCAGTTGATCAATCTTCCTTAGTCTCGGCCTATGGTCAGTTCTTCGGTGCCTGGCCCTGGGACCATTACGCTACGTTCACCTTCGGCAGGAAGCTGTCCGAGTCCACCTGTCTCCATCACTGGGATGACTTCATTGACTCACTCGGTCGTCTGACTCATGGCCGGGTGGCCTGGCTCCGGGCAGATGAACAACGATGGTCTGGACTTGCCAGCCCGGAGATACCTCTCCACTACCACGCTCTTCTCAAGTACCAGAATGTGCCTGCTCCTGATGAGGTAGCCGGTCTCTGGAGGTCAAGGGCAGGAGATGCAAAGGTGGAAGCTTATGACGCTGGTGGTGGCGCTGCCTATTACATTGCGAAGATGTTTCCCTACGAAGACACTCGCTATGATCTCGGGGGCTTGGAGCACTTTGCACGTCCACCGGAGTCTCGTCGTGAGTGGGTCCAGTGAATGTCTGAAACATTGAAGATGTAAGTGTCATGCACCCTCGGCCGGCAACTAGACTTACTTTGGATTCCTCCTACGTAAAACGACGAGTGCGATGACCTATCCAGGGGGGCATTGGCAGAGGCTGGAGTACTGCAGGACATTCAGCCACCGAGCATTCCGATTGGATTTCCCGCCTGGGCACAATAGGTAAGTCAGGGAGTGCATCAGCCATCAAGCTCGGTAAGATGTTAAAAGAACCAAGGTGTCGGGCCGGAGGCTCGGCAAACAAGAATGCCTTGAACGCACCGTAGGCTAAAGAGCAGTTCAACGGTTTTTGGATGGAGGCCTTCAGGAATACAAGTCTGGGAGGGTGTCGGAAATAACCTTCACCTCATGGGTTGGGGGCTTCGGCTAAAAGACTATAAGCCTAGTACCAACGGCACATTGACCCTTCTTGAACCTGTCGTGAGAATGTCATTAGGGTTCGGCCGTGATTGCGAACTGAGAATTCAGTTTCCTATGTCCGCAGCGTCTCACGGTTGGAGGGTAAATGGAACTGCGTAGGGATCCGATTTCGGGGAACTGGGTGATTGAAGAAGATGGAGAAGGAGGCTGGCCAGCCAATGGTACGTGCCCGTTCTGCCCCGGCCAGGAAGCGTTATCCCCTCTGACGATCTACTCCCATGCGAATGGCGACGGGAGATGGCAAGTCCGCGTGACCCCGCACTTGCGCCCCCTTTACCGAATCGAGGGAGAGCCGCAGCGGCGCGCCGAAGGGATGTACGACAAGATGCGTAGTCTTGGTGCCCACGAGGTAGTTGTGGAAACTCCGACCCACCAAACCTCGCTCTCCCGTTTGACTGATGAAGAGGTTGCACAAGTCCTGCGAGCCTATGTTTCCAGGATTTCAGACCTCAAAAAGGATCCGCGATTCCGTTACGTGACCGTTTTCCGCGATCAAGGTACCCTGGCGGGGCAAGACCTGGAGCACCCTCATTCACAGATTACGGCCACACCGTTCATCCCCAGGCGCGTGGTCTACGAGCTGCGATCCCTCCGGATCCATTACGCACTCAAAGAACGGTGTCTCCTCTGCGATATGGCCGCCCAGGAAATCGCGGACGGAGTTCGTACGGTTGAGCGGGACGACCTGTTTATTGCCTTCTGTCCTTTTGCCTCCCGGATACCGTATGAAACATGGATCCTTCCCACCCACCACCACAGTACCTTTGAAGAGGACCTCAGTACGTGGAATCGCCAGCTGCACTTTGCGCGCTTCCTGAAATCGATCCTGCGGCGCTTGGAGTCGGTGCAGCCTTCGTTTCATTTGGTTCTTCACACGACGCCGAACCTGAATGCCAAGTTCGACAAGGCAGACCACTGGAATACCCTGGCGGATGACTTCCACTGGCACTTCGAGATGCTGCCGGCGAACGTGCCCAAGCCTACTTCCTACAGCCTGAAGGAGGTGTTTTACAACTCCCTTCGGCCGGAACAAGCGGCGGATGAGTTGCGCAAGGCGGGTGGGGGGCAAGGGTAGCTGACGCTCACGCACCTTGGGCCTGTGGCTTCGAGTGCAACGATTCCGATAAACTGGAAATGAGTTTGCCTTGGAGCCCATTCCGTGGACAAGGGACCGTAGGGGGATAAGCGAGATCCTACCGTTTGTTAAGGTCCCTCTCGTAGCAAATGCGCATCCACTCTAGGTCGACCCTGGGATCGGCTTTCTCTGCACTTTGGAGGGCTTCAGCTTTGTCAGCGGCTGTGCCCTGCCAGACAATCCATTCGTGGGCTCGCGGCCGGTCCTGAGCAGCCGGACCCGAAACGGCTTCGATAGTACCGCTGACCAGCGCAATGACTTTCCAGTCGGCCATGTGGGTGTCGATGTCCTTGGCGGCGGATTCTATCAGAATCCCACTGCAATCGGAATCCTCTATATGTGCCCAATGCTGGGACGCTGCTAGGCCGGCGGGTGGCACTGAAAGTTGAGATTTCGTGACCGGATTCCAGTGCCTCGCGGGGACGTTGCGGCCTATCGGCCGGACTTGGTGCTGTGCAGCAGGAATGCCGATAAGGCGGCTGAAGCGCACGAGGCACATGTTGCGGATAGTCGATTTGTAGTCTCAAGCCTATTTGCCATGATGTCAGCATGGCCGAAGACATCCGAGTAAGATTCGGACGACGGTTGCGCGAGCTGAGGCGAAAGCAAGGTTGGACTCAGGCTCAGCTTGCGAAGCACCTTGGCTTGGATCGGAGCTACTTGGGGGACGTGGAGCGGGGGGAAAGGAACATCTCCGCCGCCAAGCTTGAAGTGATCGCAAGGGGCTTCGGGATTTCACTCGCGAAACTGTTTGACGAAGTGTAGGCTCAGCCAGAATCGGCGAATGACCACATTCTTCACACGCACCAAATCTCACTTGCCCGATCCGCGCCAAGGCATCCTCAATAGCCTCCAAGAGCTTGCTGTCTGCCTGCCTTAAGCGCATCTCTACGGCGGCGCTGATTTCGCCGGCAGCCATGTCGACCGGATCCCCACTAGGTTCAGTGGCAGCGGGGATCGAACCCGCCATGCTCTTGCCGGCAGAGAGTTCATGCCGCTTTGCGAGGAGAAGATTCTTATAGTGAAGAAGGTCGCTTTGGTCTGTGGCTGCGGTCCTGTAGCTCAGGGTGATTGTAAATCCTCAGGCCACATTATCTGATTATACAGCCAGATGCGGGCTGCGGGATTACACCTCCGCACCTGTCCCGGACCGGGCGTGAGAGGGAGTGCACGACAGGCGAATTCGATTTTTGCTAAGGTTACTTCTTCTTGGGAGGCACGACGGCATCCTTGAATGCTTTCGCCAAGCGGAATTTCACCACCGTCTTGGCGGGGATCTTTATGGGTTCACCGGTTTGCGGATTACGTCCCACGCGCGCCTTGCGGTTCGCCTTGACGGCCTTGCCAAGACCCGGAACCACGAACTGCCCGCCACTCTTGGTTTCCTTCGTAGCCAGGCTGGCCAGTTCTTCCAAGACTGCGGATGCAGCCTTCTTCTGGATTCCTGCCTTCTCCGCCAGATGCGTTACGACTTGGGATTTTGTCATCATGTCTCCTGCTCCTCACCTGAGTTTGCGCCGCCTTGGATGACGGCAACGTCTTCGACCGACACTGTATGCAAGGAACGGGCATGAGTCAAGCCTTTCTCGCTTAAACGACAGTGGTCAGGCTATGCCAGCCCGGAGATCCGCTTGCACTACCACGCGCTTCTCAAGTACCAGCATGTGCCTGCTGCTGAAGCTGTGGCTGCTTTGTGGAAGTCAAGGGCAGGAGACGCAAAGGTTGAGGCGTACAATTGTGGTGGTGGCGCGGCTTATTACATTGCGAAGATGTTTCCATATGGCAAGATGAGGTACGATATCGGCGGGTTGGAGCACTTCGCCCGCCCGCAGAGATCCGATCGCCCCTTGATACAGTAAATGACTGGAGCGTCGCAGAAGGTATTCGAGTCATCGAGGAGGTCAAAGCAAGGTCGGGATTGCACGACGATGGCGACCCCCTAATGAACCGCGCTTTCGGATGCGAAAAGCAGACCCCGGTCATCCACTTCAATAGTCTCCAAACCGAAGCGGAAAGGGACGAGCAAAAGGGATTCATGTTTTTATACAAGGGCATCGTTGGCCTGCGGAACTCAAAAGCCCACAGCAACCGACTCTTTAATGACCCTAGTCGCGCGCATGAGTACCTGGCACTGGCCAGTCTCCTTATGCGACTCTTGGAAGTAGCAAGCATCAACCGAAATCCCTAAGAGCAGCCGAACTAGATGGCCTGATGCCGTCCGTTCTCTCTAGGGCCATCGCCGGGCTGCAAATCCGAACCGTTCCGCATCCTCCCTACTTCCACCGCCTGATCCGGAGGACGCCTCGCCTGTCTCTCTTGAGACGAATCCCCTGAAGAAGTTTCGAGACCTTCCTAAATTCTAGAATGGAAAGATAGAAGTCCACGTCGATCGTTTCTGACTTCCCCGAATTCCTATCTGCACCTTAAAGAAACCCGCATAACCCCTACCTGGAGTAGAATGCTTCTCACCTGGCCGGAAACCATCGTCTTCGGCCATAATGGAACAACAGTCGAAAATGGGCGAAAAACGGGCCTCCCGAAAACGGAAATCGTCGAGGGTTTTTGGCCACCCCCCTGAACGAACCAAAACTGTGCTTCGCGCGGGCCTTTACGCTCGTGTGTCCACCCACGACCAGCAGACCATTCCCCTGCAGACTCGTGCGATGCGAGATTATTCGGCAAGGCGGGGCTGGACCATCATCATGCAGGTGAAAGAGATTGGCTCGGGCGCTTCCCAGCGAGAGAAACGAGAGCAACTGCTGGAGGCGGCGCGCCGCCGGGAGATCGATGTGGTGTTGGTGTGGCGGCTAGATCGCTGGGGCAGATCAGTGACCGACCTGCTTGCGACCCTCCAGGAGTTAGAGCATCTGGGCGTCGGCTTCGTTTCGCTGACGGAGGCGCTGGATCTGACGACATCTGCAGGCCGAGCCATGGCCGGCCTTTTAGCCGTGTTCGCGGAGTTCGAAAGGGAAATCCTCCGGGAACGGGTTCGCGCTGGCTTGGCGCACGCCCGCCAGAACGGCCAACGCCTGGGACGGCCACTCACGGCGGCCCGCCACGCCGACCAGGTACGAAAACTCTACCGGGCGGGCATCGCCAAAGCCGAAATCGCCCGCCGTCTGCAAATCGGGCGTACCTCCGTGCGCCGCATATTGAAAGCGAAGAAGGCACTCGGATGACGACGAACAACAACCGTGTGTTGTATCAGCTTAAGGTTACGCTACTGGAAATTCACCCGCCCATCTGGCGGCGTATCCAAATCTGGGAAGATGCAACCCTGGCGAAACTACACCGTACCCTGCAGATCATCATGGGCTGGGAAGACTGTCACCTCCACGAGTTCTCCATCGGCCGCCGAATTTATAGCGTGCCCGACCCAGACGATGATCTGTACGAGCGCAAAGTTATTGATGAAAGACGTGTGCGGTTGAAGGAAGCTGTCCCGCGGGTAGGAACCCACTTTGAATACTTGTATGACTTCGGTGATAGCTGGCGACACGACCTGCAACTGGAAGCCATCGTTCTCCCGGATCCGGAAGGGACATATCCCTGCTGTCTCGCAGGAGAACGTCGCACCCCACCCGAAGATGTGGGGATCGTCCGGTTATACAGACTACTTGGAGGCGATAGCTGATCCTGGACACGAAGAGCACGAGAACGTGCTCCGATGGCGAGGCCCTTTTGACCCCGAGGCGTTCTCACTCACGGCCGTGAACCAACAACTGCAAAAGAAGTTTCGCTTGGGCAGAAACACCGCATCCGCGCCTAATTCGCCACCCTAGTCTGACGGTCCCTCACTAGACTCCACGCCGCTGCCTTCCCAGCATCTGTCGTCAGCGCCTCAATTAGGCAGCCGTACCGAAAGATCACTATCCTTCATGCTCCTTATCGAATCCTCGCCCCGTTAACGACTACCCCGCCGGGGAGTTATTGACAGAAGCTGTTGTGTAAGCAAGCGAAATACTGTCCTTCATTTGAAAGCGGGAACAAACGGAACGTATTCAGGATCATGCTGTTCGAGAAGCTAGGCTGTGACCACGCGGAGGCAGTGATTGGTCGCGCTCTGGACAACATCAGCACTGAGTGACAATACAAGCCACACTCTCTTCTCTGTCCCTGTTAGTAGAAAAACAGAACCTTGGGCATGACTCTTCTGTCCCGGATCTCGATGTCCTTGGCGTGGATCTGGTAACCGGGTTGAGCGTCCAACGCAGTGCCGGGGATTACCGTTGGATCATCTGGCAGATGGTAGGCAGAAATGGCCATTCGGGGTTTGAATTTCGTCATCGTCGTTCTGGCACCAGCCAGGGCCTCACGCTCAGCCCCCTCGATATCCATCTTGATGAAATCCACTCGAAGGAGCTTCAGTTGGTTGACGATCCCGTCCAGAGGGAACACTGGTGTCCCTTCGAGCGAAGAGGCATCGCGAGGTTCGATAACGAAGCTGGGTGCAAGTGAGTTTTGATCCTTGACGAAAAGCGGTAAGCGAGTCTCCTTATTCCAGACCCCCCCCTTCACCACGACGACGCGGCCTTCGGCAATCTCCTGGGCAAGGTTGGATTCAAGGCAGGCAATGTTGCGAAGGTCAGGCTCGACGGCCACCACGCGACCCGCCCCGTGTTGCAAAGCGTACTTCGTGAACACTCCTACGTGCGCGCCGCAGTCAATGACCGTGTCGCCGGTGTGCAGGTTCGCACCCCCGAACTGATATTTGAATGCGGCGATCTCCCACACCACACCCTTGATAGTTTCCTGGCCTGGCGCAGGCACCCAGAAAGGACCCAGTTCAGTCTGGAACAGTTGCAGCTTTTGCTGTTCTTCGGTTTTTTCCTCCAGCAACGGCGGATTATAGAGCCACGGATTCGGGTCATTGACCCTACAACATAGCCCGAGAACTAGGCGGGGGATTGCTGACCAATCGAGGTAGGGAAGATCGCCTCGGAATTTTCTGTAAACAAGACTGGTGCGCCACCACACGGAGCAGCCGCTGTCCATGAGGCTGGATAACGCTGATCCCACTGCCAGTAGGGCAACTGTTAGCACCCAAGCTTTCCATCCGCGACTGAACCAGCTCAAACCGACCGCAACGACTAAGACCCACAAGAAGATCGGATCGTAAAGAAACCAAACCGTTCCAACAACCGCCACGACAGTGACACTGACTAGAAGCCACCAGAAAACCCCATCGTGAGAAGACCTGAACGCCACCACTACCGCGCTACCGGCGACCATAGTGAGCGCCAACTTCCTCCGTAGAGCACCGGTGACCTTTTGTATGCAACTCGTCGATAGCGGCAAGAAACGCCCCTCTCTCCTTGGTCCGTTACGCGCTGCCCGACCAAGACGAAGCACCCTATGAATCAGGCAGAAATTATAATCCATGTAGAAGAGAGTCAGAACATTGATATGATGTGCAATCTTCTTTGAGAATCCGACAATTCAGGCGACCACTGCCTACACTTTGGCAGCCACCCGCCTGCATCCGAAAGCTGGTCGAAGGCGGGGTAACTTACATGCACGACCTGGGATTCAGCCCCCATGAGGATAATGCGCCGACAAGCTGGATGCTCGGCAGTGGGGAGAGCACCGCCTGCCCGACGCGCTTCGAGTACGGGCATACGGGCAAGCCCTTCTATGTTTCCGGTCCCCATAAGACTGCCGCACAGGTGCGGGCCATCGTCGAGCAGCCCCGGCGGAGCTTGGGCACTGGGAACTCCGACCACCTCGTGTTGGACCACTGACCCAGCGAACTCAAAAAAGTGGTCTAGCTCGCGAACTTACGCAGGCCCGCCGGAAGGACACCATCATCGCTGCGCTCAATAAAGTGGCACTCCTCAAACTCGCAGGGCCTCCACTGGCGGCCTAAGACCGGATTTCTGCCATCTCGACTTCCGCCAGCTTGGTAAGCAACCGTTCCTGGCGGTCGGCTGCTGGGGAGCCTTTCATGGCCCAGTAGGCACGAAGCTTCTCCTCCGCTGAGCGGGCGGCAGCGATAGGGGCAGGCTCCGCTGGAACGTCAGGATCGTGCTCGATCTTCACCTTCAGCTCTGCGGGGCATGCGGCCAGCAATTTCTCCCTGAGATTGTCCTGCTGCTCACGGCTGAGCAAGCGGTCAGGTCCGTTGGGGACCGTCACCACGACTTTCAACCGAGAGTCCTTCAAGGTGAGTGGATCCAAGTCGTCGGGCAGCCGCAGCTCGCCATCTTCGTAGACGGCGTGAAGCTGAACCATCCTCCGGGTGGGTGACACCCTGAATTCAACGTCGAGGTCAGACAGGTCTGGGCGGAGATCGGGAGCGTGCAGTGTCACCAGGTGGTAGCCTTTGTCTTCGACTTCGCTGTAGTCGCAGCGGGACAGGGAGCCTGCATACCAGATGCGGGGAGCGAGCTGCTGGCGGGGGTGAACGTGGCTGAGCCCGACATACTGAGCCATCAGGCTACGTAGCGGATCAAGGGGATACTCGGCACATCGCCCGACCAGTGGCTGACCACTGCTTACCCTGGCGCCGGCCACCCCGAAATGCCCAAAGAATAGCTTGTAGCATCCAGGCCGCTGCTCAAAGCGCCGGGTGAACTCCTCAAGCTGCCGGGCGAAGGCCTCACCCAGACTGTGCTCGTTGCCGGTCATCACAGCTTTGCGAGGATAGGGGAAGACTGCGACAGCAGCCTCACCGAACTCAATGAACTCCGGCTCGGTGCAAAGGTATATCGGATGCTTCCCCTTAGCCCGCCCAAACACATATAAATCGCCCTCCAGCTCAGCACCATGATTTCCCGCTATCAGGATTACGGGCGCGTGGTTGGCCATTTCGACCAGCCTGTCGACCCAGAAGTTCCGTTCCTTAATGGTGGCCTTGTAGGTCGTGAGGTCGCCGTTGATCACAAAGAGGTCAACGCTGGCCCGGATGGCATCCGCCACAAACCATTCCAGGCACTGCGCGGTGTCGGCGAAGTAGCGGTCTTCATCGAGGTGAAAATCACCGGCGTGACAGAATCGAATGGTCATGCGTGGCCTCCCTTCATGCCAGAATATCAATGCGACCTTCTGTTGATGGGGAACAACGAAGTGTAAGCCCATCGTTGGCTTCAAGGGTTGTCTTGTACACGCCCTGAAGGCTGGCAAGGGGCAAAGAGAAAGTCCCTTCTTAACGGGCAGACAACAACCTTCGCGGCTGAGTCGGAGGAGTTTTGGGCTCAACCAACAAACGCATGCGAGTCGTGGCGTTAAGCCGGGCTATGCGGTCGGAGGGGTGGCTTGTGCCTGGCTGGCTTTGGCCTGCGTCTCTGCTGTGTAAATCACAACCGCCTTTTTCCCGCCCTTCACGGCCGTGGCATGGATTGAACTCAGATTGACACCTTTGGCCGCGAGCTTCTCCAAGTGCTGCGCCAGCGCACCTGGCTTGTTCGCCAGCTCGTGTTGCTCTGCGCCGGTCTCCTGGTACGCAAGTTTGGCTTCGTCCAGGACCTTCTTTGCTCGCTTGGCGTCTTCGACCACAAGGTGGACTGTACCGGTTGCCCCTTGGGCCGTTCCTAAAAGCGCCAGGATATTCACCTTGGCACTCCCCAGTGCCTTCGCGATCGCCGCAACTGCGCCGGGCTGATTCTGAACAGTGATTGTCAACACTTTGGTCTTGGCCATCTCGTCGCCTCCCAGTGGTTATGCCAAGAGATTATACGCCTTGGAATTCAACCCGGCACGCTGGACTGGTCCTGGCGGAGCATGCTCGTGGTTGACCCCGGCGGTGCGAGGTGCCATATTGGCGTTGCGCACGGGTTGGATTCTTGCGCTTAAGGCGCCGTGTACGAGAACACTACGGCGAAGCGGGAGCAAACTACTATTCTTTGTTCCGTCGGGGTCCATCCATAAGCTGGCGAACACAATGGTGCGAGTCGCTCTTTTTCTTGCTATATCAGCCGCTATCACTCAGTTGTCGTGGCGGTCGCTGAGGGATTTGCGCTCTCACGGTTTCTATCGCTTCTTCGCGTTTGAACTCCTGTCGGCCCTGGTCCTGCTGAACGTCCCGATGTGGTTCCGCGACCCGCTCTCGGCTCGCCAACTGGTGTCATGGTTCCTTGGAGCTGCCTCGATAGGACTGGCAATTGAAGGATTCCGGCTACTTCGCCTGATTGGCAGGCCAACGCCCACAGCCGCCCCCGGCACCAATCTTCCTTTTGAGAACACAACCACGCTGGTCACGGTAGGCGCGTATCGCTTTATCCGACACCCTCTGTATGCGTCGTTGCTGGCGCTTGTGGGGTGCGCTTATCTGAAGAATCCGCTGGCGATTAGTGGAATTGTGCTGGCGCTGGGGGCAACTGGTTTTCTCATCGCCACCTCAATTACCGAGGAAAGGGAGAACCTCATGCGCTTCGGAGCGGCCTATGCTGATTACATGAAACGCACGCGACGATTTGTCCCGTTCTTGTTCTTGTGACGGTGCACTTCAGCCAGGAGAAGACTGCTGCCGGGCGCGGCTTGCCTCACCGTTAGCTCTGGAACAACCCCAGTTGTTCTGACATCGTGGCAGCACTTGATGGCCTACGCGGGGCTTTACGTCGAGGCCCATTTTCAAGTGACCCACCGAACATCAGGAGTTGTGTCACTATTGCCGGGATTGGCGCTGGTGGTGGAATGATGACTTCTGGTACATCCCTCTCCGGTGGCTCTGGCTCCATTACCGATTGCGGTGTCTCCCCGGCCCGAACTCCGAATACTTCCGCCTGCTTCTCCACGAGCCTTTTCCAGACTGCATCCGCATTCTCCCCGATGCCCTTCTCCGTAACCAGTTCCCGCGCCATCGCCATCAGGATGTCGTCACCCTCGTCGATCGCCTGAAGGCCGTCGGTCGCAAACTTCCCTTCCATGGCCAGCGAAACCAGCAGCTTCTTCCCCATCAGCCTCAAACATGCTTCCTGCATGGTGCCGGCGTAGTAGAAGAACTTGACGTTGACGTTCGACCACTGGCCTATCCTCCACGACCGCCGGCTGGCCTGCCGCAGCGTGTAGATGGAATAGCCGGTCTCTGCGAAGAAGATGTCGGGGAAAGCCCATGAATCAAGTCCGGTCTGAACCAAACGCGGGTGCGCGATCACAACCTGAACGCCAGCATGGAGTTGCCTCTCGTACCAGGACTCCCGCTGCTCCGGGGCAACATCGGTGGTCAGTACTGCAACCCTGATCCCTTCTTTGGCCAGGATCCTCTCCAGGCGCCTCGTCACGTCGCGCTTCTGCGTATAGACCGCGTAGACCTGTACCTTCCTCCCGCGCTCAAGCGAGGCTTTCACTTCCTCCACCAAGCGCCGTTCCTTGGCGTAAACGAGGTTCTGATCCAAGTCGCGTGTGGCGGCGATCAGGAACGGCTCACGACGCTGGGTCTCAGGATTGAATTCGCGCCCTATCAGGTCCCCGAAGCCGAAAGGCCGGTTAGGATAAGCGAGCAGGGCGTTCAAGGCCACGCTGATCACCGACTGGTTGCCTCGATGCTCGCGGAGTGCCTTCTTGATGTCCTCTTCCAGTTCCTCATACGCCTTCTTCAGCGGCTCGTCCATTTCGATGCTGACAACTTCTTCCCTGTAGGGAGGAAGAGCGTCGGAGATGTCTTCCAGGGACACGAAGGCGCCAAGACTCATCAGGAAGCGCCCGAACAGCAACGGTGATGCTCCTGGCCGATGCCGAAGCCGGGTGGTGACGCGCGCCTCAGAACAGGCATTGTCGGCAGGTTCGATCACCGTGATGTTCTCCAGCAGGCCATAGCTTTCTGTGAAAGCCCGAACGCCAGCTTCCCCGTGCTCGAATCCTTCTTCCAGCATCTTGGAAGGTCCGAGACGAAACAGGATGTTGAACAAGTCCCGTGCGTAACCTCCCAGCAGCGTGCCGGTGAGCACTGCGATGTGGCGGGCGCAGGAGGCGAGCGTCCCAAGCGCATTGCCTTGTGCCGTGTCTCCTCCCTTCAGCTCGTGCACCTCGTCGGCGATGGCATAGTCAAAGAAGTCGTCCATGTACCGGCCGATGAAGTCCACAGGGGCAAAGCGTCGAATCTTCTTCCCATCTGCCTGCCAAAGCGCGCTGTAGAGAGGCCGGCGAGGATGATTGGTTTCATCACCTTGGCCCAGCATTTCGCTGAGCTTGACCTTCTTGAAGTCCATTGCTAGCAGGCGCTCGCCCTCAGTGCCGAGGTAGATCGGACAGCCACTGTCAGGATTGACGACGCTCCCTTGATAACGGCCGCAGCGGGCAACTTGGTAGGCGTGACGCCAGAAATACCCGAGCTTGGCGCGATCTCGTCCGACCACGAAGATTGAAGAGGAATCGCAATGTGCATCCCAACGTTTACGCGCAGAGGAATATGACTTGCGGAGGCGTAATTCGCTCAGGCTGGTTTTCAATCCCTCGCGCACGATGCGTCCGTTTCGAAGCTTCACCTCGTTCACGCCGTGATGGCACTTTGCATTGGCAGGCGTGCGCAGACCGTCGATAACGAAGACGCGGACACGTGGCAGTGTAAGGAACGTTTCTCGACACCACTTCTCCACGAGCTGCGGAGGAACCATGGCAATTGCCGTAAAGGGCCGATCCTCAGCGTGAGTTTGAACGGCAGCCAGCGAGATCAGCGTCTTGCCCGTACCGCATTCCGCAATCACAGCACCCGCGCGGGCTTGTTGCCACCGCCGGACCAGGCCCATGATGGCGAGGGTCTGAGCCGGATAAGGTTTCCGAAGGAGCTTGCCAATCATGGGGGACGGTGGGTCGTCGATGGCGTGCAGGGGCGGGTAGGATTCAAGGATTCTGTTTCCTAACTCCTCCGCATGCCCGCGCAAGTAGTCAGCAATCGAGTCAGGCAGAGGCAAAGTCTCCTCCTTTCTGTTTGAGTTCAATGCTTAAGCCACATTTCGTGTGAGCACTAGCTCCGACCTTCGGATCGTGCCCTCATCAATTGCATTCGGCGGCGGTCAGGTGTATGTTACCGATGCGCGTGTCGATTTACCGGAGACAACCACCGGAAACAACAACCCCACCCGACGTGACGAGCGAGGGGCGCATGAAATCATCGTAACGGAGGCAACACCCATGAAACCAATTAGTCTTATCTACACGGGAGTTCTGCTCCTTCTTCTCGGAACCATTGCTCCTGCCTACGCACAGCGTGAGCAACAGGAAAAGGAGCAGGCCAAACCCCAACAGGAACAGCAACATCAGCAGGCAAAACCCGCCCAGCAACAGCATCCGCAGGAGAGAGCCGCCCAGCAACAGCATCAGCAGCCGGTCAGCAGAGCTGCGCAACGGCCGCAACCAACCTACGGCGGCGTCTATCATGGCGGCGTCCAAGCCACCGGGCCCACCCATGGCGGCGTCCACCATAGCGGCGTCCCGCAACACCAAGGGCAGGTGCGCAGCGGTTTCCTCCAGTCTCGCGCCGGTTCGTGGGCAAACGAGCACCGCACCTGGCAGCAGCGGGGCGGCTACAACGGCTACCGAATTCCAGAAAATCGCTTCAGACTCTACTTCGGCATGGGGCACTTCTTCCGTATCAGCGCCCTTCCGATGCTCTTCGTCGGCGGATATCCACGTTTCCAATACGACGGCTATTGGGTTACCTTCATGGATCCGTGGCCGGAATCGTGGCCTCCGAACTGGTACGAAACCGACGACGTATATATCGATTACACCGGCGATGGGTACTACGTATATGACCGCAATTACCCGGGGATCGGGATCGCAGTCACTATCTCGTTTTAGCAAGATGGAAGGGAACTACGAGGACGACCTCGTTTTTGAACCCTTAAAGGCAGTTCTTGCGGACCTGGTGCGGTAACAACAGGCGGGTGATTCCTAGCGGGTCAGACGTGCGTGGTCGAAACGTTGGTAACTGCTGCTTCGAGCATGGCGAGTGGTATCTCTACGGTTTGTGCTCCTGCGGATAGCTGGGCTGTCCCTTCTGGCGGGATAGCCGAGGCTGTGGAGAATCGGGAATTCGATCCAGCGCTACCAGGATCCGAGAAGTGTCTGAGGTATCGACTGCCACGAGCAGCAGATTTGGGCCCTGGAGGATCTATTTGCAAGGTGAGCAATTCGATACAGACCCGACTCCGCGAGAATGCTATAAATCTTGCTGGATACCAGAAAATGAAAACCCTGTGAGTGTACCGACGGCTGCTCGGGAACCCAAAATGGAAATCCCGGGATAATGGATACACGACTATCATCGTCAAGCCGGAGAAGATGTTAAACAGCGATCAATAGAGACCAAAGAAATATCTCGATAGGAGGGAGTTTACCATGTCAGGAACCGCTATGATTATCATCGCCGTTGCTGTGATCCTTGTTATCTGGCTGCTAGGGCAATCTATTCGTACCGTCAGGCCGACCAGTCGAGGTTTAATCGAACGGTTTGGCAAATACAACCGTTTTGCTAACCCGGGTATTATCTTTCTGATTCCGTTTATCGAGCACCTGGTTCGCGTAAATATTACAGAAAATATGATAGATGCCGGACTGCAAGAGATTATCACCAGCGATAGTCTGAATGCCCAGGTTGATGCCCAGGTTTACTTCAAAGTCCGTTCTGATGAAGAGGATGTTAAGGCATCCCAGTATAATGTGTTCAACTATATGCTGCAGATCGTGGCTCTGGCGCGAACAACACTAAGAAACATCATCGGTACTATGACATTAAAAGATGCCAACAGCGAGCGCGGTAAAATCAATAGCGCACTGTATAATAACCTCTCCACCGAGACCAAGAGCTGGGGGCTTGAGATTGTCCGCACGGAACTTAAGGAAATCAATCCTCCTACTGACGTCCAAGAGACAATGAACAAAGTGGTTAAAGCCAGTAACGAAAAGATTGCTGCGATTGACTTCGCGACGGCTCGTGAAACTCAGGCAGACGGCGAAAGACGCGCCGCTATCAAGGTGGCTGAGGGACAACGGCAGGCCGCAATCCTGCAAGCTGAAGGTCAGAAGCAGGCCAAGGTGCTGGTGGCTGATGGTGAAGCTCAGGCAATTAAGCTCGTGAATGAAGCGGCCGACCTTTATTTCAAAGGTAATGCGCAACTGCTTCGGAAACTACAGGCGGTAGAAACATCGCTCACCAACAATTCCAAAATCGTTGTGCCCACAGATTCTTCACTGGTCAATGTTATCGGAGGTCTGGCGGGCATCGATACTCACCCGCCGGCAATGAAGTAATCCGATATAAATAGACCAAAGAAGAAGGACAGATCAAGATAGTAAGTACTGGCAATGTTAAAATGCAGCTGGTTCAACCCGCATTAATGGCGCTGGCGAGGTATATTGGGATTATGGCCCATAACCTTTAATGCGATTCGCATAATGCCGTGTTCTCACACTCCGCCGGGATGGCGGAAGTATCCTCGCTTATCTCCTGGGGGCGCCCCTCCTCCAGGTCATTCTGATTGATTTGGAAGAAACTGTGGACCAAGCTCCAGCAGACCGGCCCATTGCGGTCAGGAACTTGAATCCGCTTCTGGCGCAGGGCACGTCGAATCCATTTCAGGAACAACTTCTTCGTGCCGCTGACCAGCACCGGGGTGCATCCCAAGCCGATAAGCGGTTTGATCGCTCCACGGCGGTTGAGTTCCTCGTTGAACCAGCGAGCCCACTCCGGGACGACGGGTAACCCGAACCTTTGCGAGATGCGATACAGCACAAACGTCGGGTCGTTATCACACAGGATAGTTCGCCTGCCTTGTGGATCTGCTCCCGGCCGTGTCTTGGCCAGTTCAGTCGAGATTGCAACCAGGTGCCTGACGGGTCTGCGTCCGGCAATATTGATTGTTCCCCGGAAGCACTGCGCGCCTTCACCGAGGCTGACCGTGATTGAATCAATCCCCGGAGCTTCCACGGTGAAGTGGTTCTGCTCGATGACGGCTGCCCAGATGGCGCCAACGTCGGAGTCTCCACCCATGACAGAGATGAGGTGAGCCTTGCCGTTCCGACCGTCTTCAACCTCTCCGATAAACCGATCCAGCCGAAGCCGTATCCGCGTGGTGGTGTCCTTCATTCGCTTCGTGTATTCCAACACCCCGAAGCGCTCGTGGGCATTCTTCATGATGGTTATCCTCTTGGGCTTCGTGAGATTTGGCTGGGCGGAGCTAAAGTGAGACAGGCAGGACTACTTCAGTATTGCGACTTGACCAGTGCTGAAGACGACCGTCAACTCGTTCGAGAATCTTTCCTTTTCTCTCACTGTGATTACGCCATCCTCTTCTTCCTCTGTCTTGTCCACCACTTTGACAGCCTGCCAGAAGGCGATATGGCGGTGATCTCCAGATCCAAAGATACCGTTCAAAAGCCCTGAGCAAGCGAGGAGCCCAACGTGGCCGGCGTGTAAGGGTGTGAAGGGCCGGCCTGTGGCAGACACGGGCTCAGCAAAGAGAATGCGTCCCGCCTGTCGATACGCCGCTGACTGCGGCAACAGGCCCTCTACCTCATCCAGGGGCAGGCCACGGTAGACCAGTTGAGCTGGTCCGCTCACTGGCACGGCATATCGCATCTCGGGCTCGGATGGCAGGACCGGGATTTGTGAGGGATTCCTTGCCAAGCTGGCGTAGTAAAGCCGTGCTCGGGTGATGTCGCTGTCGGTAAGACGTTCTCTCTCACGTCGGCTTCGTCGCGCTCCGATCACCACCACCTGCTTGTAGCGCACACACTCGGGTGCTTCGAGCCGGTAAACCCGGACGTCACGGAAATGCGTAGAGAGAATCTGGCTACATTCAGCCAGCCGGTCGCAGGGGATAACGAATATCAGCACGCCACCGGGTTTCAGCCAGCGATAGGTGTGGTTCAGGAATGACTGCTCGGTGCGACGACTGTCAGCCGGCCCTAGGGTCCAGTCGTAAGGTGGATTCAAATACAGGAGGCCAAAGCACTCGACCGGGCACTGCACTTCCAGCGTATTTCCCTGGACGACGTTGGGAATTCGCTGCCTGGCTTGCTCAGCGCGGTAGGCATCAAGCTCGATGCCATAGCGAAGCACGGGCGCGTCGCTGGTGATTGCCTCGAAGGCTACGCCATCGCCGACACAGGGGTCGATCGCGGAGGACGGAGTGCCTGGGAACAGGAGAAACCTGCGAATCCGCTGGGCTTCGGACGAGGGCAACGGGTAGAAACCGAGTCGACTTTTGCCCTGAAAGCGCAAGGAGGGGCTCCTTTCTCTGAAGAGTTTGTACGATCATCATGGACAAGTGGCCGTCCGGTCAGACGATCTCCCTCTGTGCCATGCCTAAGGACATCGACAGGTTTCCCGCACTATGCTTCGGGGTGACATGCGACGGCAACCTCGCCGGAAAGGGCGTCCCTAACGCATCGTTCAAGGGGAGACGAATGGATGTATAATCGGAGCCGCTGGAAAGCCAGAATGAAAATTCCAGTTCAGATGTTAACTGACCCGGCAGGAAGTTTTCAGACATAATCGAGGTGTCTATGCAGGGCACAATCCAACGTGTCGTTCGGGATCGGGGCTTTGGTTTCATTCGCTCCTCGGATGGGCAACAGGTGTTCTTTCACCGCAGTAGTCTTCATCAAATGGACTTTGATGGTTTGAAGGAAGGCGAGGCTGTGGAATTTGAGTTGGAACGGGGTGAAAAGGGCCCACGGGCTGAGAACGTTCGGCCTCACCTTCAAAACGGAACCGAATAGGGCTTTATGGAGCCTTGAACTTGTTTGTTATGGGAGAAGTTTCGTCCGAACTGTGCGGCTCACAAGTATTTGAGAAGGTGAACAATGATATAGATTGCGCTTCCTATGGCACCAACCAGGGCTTCCTGAACGATTCTGGGGCCTTATGTATAATCGGAGCCGCTGGAAGGCCAAAATGGAAATTCCAGTTTGGAGGCTAAGCTGGATGGATTTCCCGCAGGGAATTGACAGCAAGTTCCGTTTCATTCTGATCGCGGCCAAGCGCGCACGCCAGTTGGCATCAGGCGCTAGGCCGTTAATCCAGACACCGGAAAAGCGCGCCACCCGGATTGCACAACTGGAAGTGCAAGCCGGACTGGTTCCGTTCCTGGTGGAAGGACGGGATAAACTCGATCTGCCACGGGAGGACGGGACGCGATCGACAAAAAGCGACAAAGCGCATCGTGACGTGCGGCGGTAATGTAACTGATCGAACAGATGGTTATAGCGAAAGGAGAGGCCCTATGAAGAGTGACATGCAATTGCAAAGCGACGTTTTGGACGAACTCAAGTGGGACCCAGCTGTCAATGCGGCGCAGATTCGGGTCGAAGTGAAGGACGGCCTGGTGACGCTCGCCGGTTGTGTTGAATGCTTCGCGGAGAAGTGGGCGGCCGAATATGCCGCCAAGCGAGTGTCTGGCGTCAAGGCGTTGGCCGTTGAGATAAGAGTTGAACCTACTCGCTTCCGCGAGCTAACCGACGCGGATATTGCCCGGGCGGCAGAGAACGCGCTCAAATGGCATGCCCACGTGCCGCAAAACCGCATTAAGGTGAGAGTAAAAAAAGGGCGGATCACTCTGGAAGGCGAGGTTGAGAAGCAATTCGAGAGGGAGATCGCACTCCAAGTCGTGCTCCACCTAGCGGGGGTCACGGGTGTCAACAACCAGATCGTCCTCAAACCGAAGGTGGAGCCAACCGAGGTCAAGGTAAAGATCGAAGCAGCTTTCCAACGCAGCGCGATTGTTGACGCGAGGAGGATCACGGTGGAGGCCGAAGGTGGTAAGGTCATCCTGACTGGGACCGTTCGCACTTGGGAGGAGTATCAGAACGCCGAGCGGGCTGCCTGGGCCGCGCCGGGTGTGCGCGAAATCAGGAATCTCCTCAAAATAGAAGACTGAAGCTGCCGGGGGTTGCCCGTGGAGGGGTGAGCCGTGCGCCGATCTCATGTCTTGAGCTTCAGGCTACTCTTGTTTGCTTCCAGGAAAGCTCGCAGGTCCTCTCCGGCATCAAGGAGCCTGGTCCACTGCTCGTAATACAATGTGACGGGGAAGCGTCCCAATCCATACACGCTCACGCCGCCTTTCTCGCCCACCCTGAATTCCAGCTTGCCGGCCTTCTTTGTTGCCGCTTGCTTCTCAAGCTCGGCAATCCGGGCCATTAATTCTTCCTTAGTTGGCGCTGCCATAGGAAATATCCTCCTGTCGCCGACGTAGCGGCGTAGCGTGCTTGTTCGCTCTCCGGGTGCGTTTCCAGCACAGTGGGTCGATCCTCAGCACGGAGGTCGCACCCGTTGCCAAGTTGATGAAACCACCATGATAGCTGATTTCCCCGTAACGAAACAGCCGGGCCAGCAAGGCCAGCGCGTGCTGGGCGAGGGTTGAGTTGATAAATGGTTCCTGCCGTTCCAGGGCAGCAGCGGCGCTGCAACTCGGTTCTCCCTCATCGTCGAGAGTCGGGTCTGCTATCTCAGGAAATAGCTCCCACGCAGCTCGGAGTCGTAGCCTCGACCTGCGATTTCGCTCGTTAAGCGGCTCACCCAGGATGAACTGCCCGCTGTCGGCGTTGTTGCCCAAATCAAGCCAGTACGAAACCGTGCTCCAGTTGCTGACCGCATCGCGGATCGCTGCCCTTGCAGCCCGCGTATCCACGCACCCGATCACAATATGGGCACGCAGATCGTCGCCTGTATAGTTGCGCGAGATGAAGGTGCCTGCTTTCAAATGGACTGGGACCGCTTCCCACTTCAGCCCCCAGAACAGGTTGAGGCGGTTGACCAGGATGATCGCCTTATTATGACCGACCTCTGACCGTGAAAATGGCTGGCGTATACAGTTGGTAGGAGAGATCGTATCGCCGTCCATGACAGTGACGTGCAGCCCTCCGGGATGTCCACGCGCCACAAGCGACTGATGCAGATACGGGAGCCCCGCAACAACGGCGCTGCCTGTTCCCCCGCAACCCACTACCAGCACGCGAACCTGCCGTTCAAGCAACTCCGGGTGGATGCGGTGTGTCTCCATGACTAGCTCCTCAACGCTCATTTCCCCGTGCGACGAATTCTTGTAGTGTCTCGCCGGCGTCGGTCAGGTACTGAACTGAGAACCTCTTCCTGCCTACGAGATTTCTCCACAGCCCGATGAATCCTCCATGATGACTGGTAAGCCGGACTGCCCCGGCTGCATGGGTGAATTGACTTTGGAAATAGGCGTCTTGCCACGCAGGCGTCGAGGCAATGTCGCAAGATTCAGGCACGCGCATGCTGCCGGCACAAACCAAGCCCCGATTATCCGTGTTCCAGTATGGAGCTGTTTTTAGCGGCGTCTCTGGTCCCGGCCGTGAGGTTGTCGCTAGCGCCCGCACGAAAAGGCCCTTGCCCACGACTCTGAACACCAGCGCCGGATGCGGGAAGACAAGACCGTTGATTTTCCGTGCTTCCTCGTCAGTTCCGCCGAAGAACATGACCCTGCATTGGGGCCGTGACCACCATGCAAGTAGGTCGGGAGTGCGCGCCAGGACATTATCGGGAAAGATTTCCGGCTTCACCTGCGCTCCAAGCTCTTGAGCAAGGGTGCGCACGAAAGCTGTGGTGAGGTTTTCACCGGGCGCGAGGTAAGGAACTCCATCGCCAGTCTGCCTAACCTGGTGGAGGCTTGCAAATGCCCCACCCCCTCCACCTCGATAGACAAGCACGGCTTCGCTGAGTTTGAATTCGAAGTTGGCTCCTATGCTGACAAACGCATGCATGGCTGTTCCTCTCAAACGACCCACTTGTCGTTGCCTAGCCTGAGGTCAATCACCCGGCTTGCCGCGGCAATGGTCTCGCAGGCCACGCCGAACACTTGGAAAGCGTCACGAACGCTCCCCGTATGGGTTGGATCGAATGGAATAATGAGATTGGGCTCAGGTGTGACCTCTAACATTCCATCGGCTTCTTCTGTAAAGCATGCCTCAACCCCGTCCCCCTCGGCAAACAGAGCGAGCAAACACGGCAAAGGTGGATTGCAATCTGAAAGCTGTTGACCGACGTCTTCACTAATCTCTGGTCGCTTCGCTTCGGCAGACACGTGATCGAGATTGATGGCAGCTTCGACCAGTTTAGCTGCCAGTGGATCATTGATCTTGGCCTTAAGGCGCGCAAGGTCACCTTCTTCGAGTGCTGCCTGCCGCATGCACGCTGGAATCGACCCTTGCACGTCTGGGATTTCGTACTGATCGGCGTCGGGCTCCTGCGCAGCCCATTCCCGCAGCGTCTCGGCCCGTTCCTCAGCATCACGGTAATCGTAGGTTCTAATGTACCTGTTGAGCGCTCCGACAAAGAGGCTGAAGAATGTTACTGGTAGTTGTGGATGAACTTTCTCCAGCAGCTCTAACGTTGGGCCAAAGGTCACACAGCCACAGCTTGCCTCGGATGGCTCGACAGCGAGGAACAACTGGTTGGGCTTGCTTTCATCACGGTCTGCCCATTCGCAGGGAGTGTCGCCGATGCTGGTGACCAGCAGGAAGCGGCGGCGGATGGCTGGTTCTCCATGCGCCTTGATCCAGCGCTCAAGCGTGAGTCTGGTGAAAGATGTTGGGTCGTGTTCCGCCTTCTGCCAATCTCCGGGGATGGCAATGTCCAGTTCGAGGAGCGACTTGGCTAGCGCCACAGCCGGGCGGTCATCGGCAACCACCCGATGAATTAGAGGGACGCCAGTGAGCCGTGGTAGCAGCAGGCCGGCGCCCTGAGCCATCAACTGACCGGAGGAAGCCATCCCGGCGGGGCGGCGAGCGGCGTGCGGTTGTAGGTGCGCGCGCTGGCGTCGACTGCGGCGGCGAATAATGCGGCCGCGGCTTGCAGCTGTCGGCATCTGGCAAACCTCCCCACGAGTGTCCGGTAACGGGCGTGGCGGCCCTGGCGAAGGCTTTCAAGTTCCGCCAGGACCGCCTGCTTCGTTACCTCCTTTCTCTGAGTGTTTCGGCTCACTGGTTATCCCTTTGTGCCGATGGCTCGCGTAAAGCGATAGACCAGCTTGTCTCCGACTGCCTCCGGCCCGGTGATTGATGCCGTAGCAATGTCGGGGTACTGATGGGAGTAAAGGGTGCGTATTTCCTCTGGCGAGAGCTTCTCGTCAATGTCGGGAAGTCGAACCCCATTAAACTCGAAATGGCGGGACAGCGGGCGGCTTTCCATCAGAGTGCCAAACCTCCTTTGGATTGAGTTGTGGCGGGTTCAGGCGTTGTAGTTGGAAACAACCCGAGTGTGCCGGTCGATGCTGAAGCAGGCACAGGCTCAGCAGGAGCTGAGGATGCAGGCGTGGCGGTTGCGGATGGCTTCTGAGTCACCTTCTTGCGCTCCTCAGCTTTCCGCTTGACTTCCTCCTGCGCTGCTTTGGCCGCAGCCTCCATGGTGGCCTTGGCCTCGGCCAGAGTGCTGGCAGTCTGCTGGTGGGTTTGGACGTAGCCGGCCAGATGCCTGCCGAGTTCGGCATCGAGTTCCTCGGGCGGGCCGGTATAGGTGAGTGGGGTAGATAGAGCCGGGTTCTCGTCGGCCTTGGCCTGGGTGGGAATGACATTGACGCGCAGCGTCTTGTCATCCACCTTGGCCACTGTGATGAGCACAGTGCGGCCGGCAAGAAGCGGCATGAGTTCAACGAACACAGGACCTCCTTTGTGGCGCGGACGCGTTCTTTCTCTCGCCCGCGCCGACTATGTTGGTTGGGAAAATATGTTGACTTGAACCGGGATCGGTGCCCTTGCCCGCAGTGTAGAGTGCGCAACCGGCAGGAGAAAACCTGGGGAAGCAAGCAGGGGATGGCGAGGTGTCCGAGAAATCGCATCGGAAACGGTTCAAGGTGCCGGTTGACCCCATCCCGACGGCGCACACCGAGCTGCCGGATGGCGCGCTGGCGGCTGGAGTGCAAAATTGCGGTCGCGAACGAGCCGCTGGTGTGTACATTGCTGTGCCTCAGGATGCCAAAATGGAAATCCGGCTTTAGTTCGGTCACATACCTAATCACACACTTTGACTGGCCATTGGGGTACGCCTTATCTTTCCAAGTTGGAGCCGAAGATTTTCATTGACGCATCGTTTTAATTCTGCTAAACCGCCAGCCTCGATAGGTAGGTTCGAGCGAAATAAGGTTTCTTTCCTAACTGGGAAAACTCGGGCCGCATCGAGCCTAAAGGTTGCCCACAGGAAAAAGGGGTTCACAGCATGAGAGCACTCTTGGTTTCTCAGCC